>JAABUK010000213.1_pt1 | contig 137644 bp, 192 predicted proteins | sample 5559141 | NCBI WGS metagenome assembly JAABUK01 (sample SAMN10711869, study PRJNA513367) | rock metagenome | isolation source: Antarctica rocks | place: Antarctica: Victoria Land, Pudding Butte nord | collected 2016-01-03 | reverse complement strand
CTTCTGCCAGCATGCTGCAGTGAAGCTTGACTGGTGGCAAGCTCAAGTGCTTTGCAATGTCACTGTTCTTGATTGTCAGAACCTCATCAATGGACTTGCCCTTGACCCTGTCAGTGAACCCATGACACTGTCAGTGATAGCGGAAACAACATGGTACTGCTGTCTGAGATTGTAGGACAAACGTGGGCAGTTAGTGACATATCACACCTATCCACACTCTGCTGCCAAGAGTGCACAAAGCACTTGCTAACATCAGCTGAGCAGAAGCAAAACAGCTGAAGCAATACCTAATGCCTGCATGCTATCCACAAAAGATGCAGCAAACAGCTACAACCATCAGACACATTTGCATACCATTCTGTTGCTACACTACTGCTGGCAATGGCTGATCCACAACCAAAGGTCTTGAAGCACGACTCTGTGATATTGCCCTGCTCATCCACCTGCACAAGGTCAAGAGTAAGCCATGCCATGCCATGCGCGATCTGTGCCCTGCTCAGCAGGAAAGATAAAGGTGTTGCTAAATCTGCTGTCTCACCCTGATTTGCAACTTCATAACGTCTCCACACGCAGGTGCCCCTACCAGGCCAGTACCCACACTGTTGTCCAACTTGGAAAAGGACCCCACATTTCTTGGCTTCTCGTAATGGTCAATCACCTGCACGCACAATACATAGACTCGTGAATAAGTTCAAAAGACTTTGCACAACAACTTTCTGCAGGAGGTATAAGCAGGTAGGCACTGAGTAAAACGTCCACAGGGACGACGCACTGAGCTTAAAAGACGTCTCCCAGCAGCAGTGAATACATACGGCACATGGGACCTACGTTTTCGTGGTATAGTCTTGTTGAAGCTCCGCCAAGGGTAACAAGCTGCTGCCTGGAAGCAGTTCCAGCAAGACCCGCCAAACGCCTACCACACTGCAACATGACGCTCGCTGCTATATTATAACGACTGGAAACTCACACAACACTCAAGCCGGAGGTATAAGGCCGCGATGATGTTGATCACTGTGCTTGTCGTCACCGCTTTCTCGAGCTTATGCCATTTTTGCCATAACCTACTAAAGCCCTAGAAGCAGGTGGGTACAAATTCGGAGGCACTTTTGAATGCTGGTGCTCGCGAGGCCGCTGTAACGGCAGTCAGCAGCGCACAGGCGAAATGATTGTATCACAAACAAGCGGTTCACCGCAGCATCGTGTTTGCCTACGTCGAGTTGACCGAGCTTGTTGCTTGAGACTCACACGCCCCCGAATTGGCCGGCAGTCACGCGCTCCCATCGTCAACGGCGTCCCTGCGCAGTCGGAAGGCCTTCTCTTTCAGGGCGGTGAAGGCGGAGACGTAGCTCCTTTCAGCGCACCAGTCGGTAGGTGTTAGATAGACTTGTGCGCCATATTCGATCAGACGGAACCTCGCACCGTTTACCGTCACTGCGCACGGCTGATAGCCTGTTTGTTTTGCTCGCGCAGACGATGAAGACATTCTTCAGGTCGGCAGCCTCCGGGACAGGCTCACAGTCAGGTGCGCTTCTCATACTTGTCCGGTGGCATGTCGGAAGAGTAACGCACATATCTGACAAAGCTCACACACTGAGGTATGCCCTGCAGAGAGAGCCCATTCACCAAAACCAACAACTCCGGAGGTGGCTTCGGTGAGCAGCAACTGTTAACAGATTGCAAGGGTATTGCTTGTACTTTGGCTCACAAGGCACCTAATGTAACCCTAGTGTTGTTGCAGTCGGTGACATGGATTTGCTCTTCATGCGCACAACAAGATACGAGTCTGAGGCTTCCTCAGGTGCTTGCTTTGTGCTGCTGCTTTGGTCTTTGTTGCTGGGCAAGGCACTGTGGTTCTCTGCATATCTGCCCATATGCACCCTACAGACTCACACAGAATCATCAGCAATGCTGAGCTGCTGGCAAAGCTATGAACACACTCACACTGTGAAGTTGATGCCTGCTATAGGCTCTAGCTGTTGGAATGGGCTGCAAATGGCAGATGGCACATGCATGCCTCTACCCCTCTGGGCCATCAGGTCTGGCCCCAGGAGGAAGATCTACTACGACCCAAAAGAGGTGCAGTCTGCTCTGGCACAGCCTCTCATACTGAGCCAGCATCATATGATGCCTGATCTAGCATCACAATCAGGCTGTATCAATGGATGCTTGCAGCGAGGCCTGCTGTAGAGACATTGCATGGGTGGCTGCCACACTGAGTACAGCAGCTGGATGCACATTCTATGACAGTGTCTTGTGACATCACTGCCTCTGTGAGGCAAAACGCATGCAAGCAGGCAATTGCAATCAAATCTGGATCATCATAAGCATATGCTGAGTAGTGTGTGTGTTCACAGCTGGCACATGTCCTTGTGCATGCATTGAGTGCTTCACTAATGCATGAGACAGCTCCAGGCTGCTGCCTTAGGAGGCTCTTGTCATGATCGCTGAAAAACGCAAAATTTCCTTTATTCTTTCTTTACTCATGAGACAGACCCCTTCTGCAGGTGACTGCAGCTGTGGTGACCTGTGGAGGACTTTGCCCAGGTCTCAATGATGTCATCCAGAACATTGTTTTCACTCTAGAGGATTATTGCGTGCCCCCTGACCAAATCTTTGGCATCAGATATGGCCTGAGAGGCTTCTATGACAGGGAGTTCAAGCCCATCAACCTGAACAAGAGGGTGGTGCAGAACATTCACTTGCAGGGTGGTACCATGCTGGTGAGCTTCTACACACTGGTTGTACTTTCCTATGCAGCAAGAGGGTCTGCCTTTTCCAATCACGCTGGAAGCTTGTCTTACAGTGAAGGCAGCATCTGTGATAGCCACAGCCTCACATCCTGAGCAGAGTCAAAGCTGTGCCAACCAGCAAAGCACTGCAAGACGCACATACTGATCCAGCTTCAAACAGTTTCTCCAGAAGCTTTTGTGGCTCCTGTGCAATCAAACAGATTGTCACTATGCTGATGCTTCACTGCAGCATTGCAATTAGCATCACATTGCTTTTGACAAATGCGTGACAGTCAGCCAGGTGTGTAGGAAGATTTACCAGAGAGCACAACTAGGCATTGTTGTTTGCTTGCATATGTGCTGTATGCCAAACATGGAGTGCTGTTTGGTCTGAGTAAAGGACAGAGAGTCATACATCGCCTGGAGAAGGCATGCAAAACAAAGCCCTATACCATAGCGTCAAACACTGTAACAACTCCTCTTTGGGTATACATTTTTAGGCTTGCAACACTACAGCAACAACATGCTGCTACTACAAAGGATCCAAGGGACCATTTGCATCAACCAGTATGGCCATATTCACCAGCATCTATGTGACCTGTCAAACAAGTATGTAAAACTTGCATGCTGCATGTGACTGGAGGTCAGCATGCTCAAGAAAGCCTTTTCACCAGTAACACAGGTGATGACACAGTAACTCAGCTGATGACACAGTAACACAGCTGATGACACAGTAACACATTTGAGTGCACCCCTGCAGGGTACCTCCCGGGGTGGCGCTGATCTGAAGGAGATTGTGCGCAGAATAGACCTGTGGGGGCTGACCCACCTGTACGTGGTGGGGGGCAATGGGGGTAACGCAGCAGCCAATGCCATCAACCAGGAGCTGCAGAATGCTGATGTCATATGCTCAGTCATTGGCGTCCCCAAATCCATCGACAATGACATACTCCTGGTAAGGTTCTGTCAAACACCTCTGCGTCCTGTCATACAACATGCACTTCTTCTTTTTTGTTGTCTTCTCGTATTTCCCCTGCCTTGTCCACCTTCCGTCATTGGTGTCCCCAAATCCATTGACAATGACATTCTCCTGGTGAGGCTTTGTCAAACATCTCTGCATCTTGTCACTCCACATGCACTCCTTCTTTTCTTTTCTTTTGGTACCATCCCTCCCTCTCTTTTTCTTCCTGTTCTCATTTTCATCGTATGCTTCTAGCTGATGGCAGTCAGGCTGCAATTAGTCCATTGATATGTCAAGCACCAAAATGTGCAGCCCAGACTACATGCCGAGTGTCCCATTGTTACAAGGCAACAGTCAGCCTCCCTGCTGTGGGCCACTGCTGGTGACCAATGGCTTGAAACTACAAGATGGCATACGTCTGTCAGGTGGCCCTTCAGCTCTTCTCAATCCCAGACCATCTAATTATTTCAGAGATGTCATCCCTACACTGGAAATCTGTAGGGATAACACTGGACATCTATACTCAGAACGCATGGGGACAGTAAAAACGCGTTTCTACATTGTGTAGATGTTTTAGATCTGAATGTTTGTTTTATTGTCACTACTGCCTCATCCAGTAGGCAAGCATTATCACCTTTGAAGACGCCAGCACCTGTTGCACCTATTGCAAAGGAATGAACAGGAATGAATAGGGAAAGAATATCTGCTGCCGTTGAATGATTCAATGCAGAGAAGCTTGAGGTGTTTTGGGTCATGTGCCTTTGGGAACATCTCCAGTTTCTCGGGATTGAATTGCTTGACGGCGAGCACTGTCACCTTTGAAGTTGCTTGCACTTGCAGCAGCACTCCAAAGGAGTGAATAGGAACAGAACCTATGCTGTCCTTGAATGATTCAATGCAAAGAAGCTTGAGGTGTTTCGGCTCATGTGCCTTTGCGAACACTTCCGGCTGCTCTTCGTTGAATTGCTTGTTGGTGGCATATGTGCTTTTTCACTCATTCCTTTGTGGGCTGGTTGGTTCCCAAGACAAGTCAACAATTTTGGAACCCACACAGACTGGCAATGCAGTTTGACAAGTCCTCTGGCTATTCAAAAGCATTGGTGAGGAGGCTCAATGGCACATGCTTGCTTTGGCTTTGAGAGCGATGTGTACAGGGCTCAACAGCACATCGTCTGGTCACGGCGGCTGAGACAAGTATTGATGTTGATGCTCAACAGGATTGTCGATGCAGATTGACAAGTGCTTTGGGTTTGAGAGTGCTGTGGAGGAGGCACAGAGAGCACTCCTGGCCGGATATGTGGAAGCAGCCAGTGCCAGATCTGGACTTGGCCTCATCAAGCTGATGGGACGCCAGTCTGGCTACATTGCCATGCAAGCCTCCATGGCATCTGGTATGTCTTTTATGGTGCATGAAGACAGAGCATGAGCCCCTGAATCAGTCAACATAAGTGAATAAGTAAACACATACAAATAAGCATGAAACCTGCTCAGGCAGTTACTCTAGTCACAGGTTGGTGCAAGCATGCATGGCGTCTGGTGTGTCTTTGATGTTTGTTTGAAGACACAGCATCTATATTATGAAGAGGCAATGTGATCTGAATCAGTTTTCTAATTTTTTTAGTATTTAAATACATAAATATGAATCAGCATAAATCCTGCCCACAAGCAGTTACCTTAGCCACAAGTTGGTGCTAGCCTCCATGGCACCTGGCACACCTTTGACGTTAGCAAGGTCACACAGAGCAGGTGCCTCTGCATCAGTCAAATTGATAAATATTTGACTGCATAAATAAAGATAAATGGATAAAAACCAAATGCATAAATGGATCCAAATCAACGTAGATCCTGCTCACAGGCCGCTACTCTACTCGCAAGTTGTTGCAAGCATCCCACCGCATTCAGTACTGTTTTGCTGTTCCATGGACACGGAGCATGTGCATCTATCTTGGCAAACCCGCATACTTCTTGCTCACAGGCCATGAGCCTATTCATGAAAACTGATTGACAAACTGAAGCGATCGAATGAATGCAGGTGTTGTGGATGTCTGCCTCATCCCAGAGGTCAGATTTGAGCTGGCTGCTCTGACAGCGTACGTGCGCCAGGTCATGAAACGCAAGGGCCACTGCGTGGTGTGCATAGCTGAAGGGGCTGGTCAGGACATTGTCCAACATGGTCACGCCGGCAAAGACAAGAGTGGCAACCCCATACTGAAGGACATCGGCACCCACTTGAGAGACTCCTTCAAGGAGAGCATGGAGGTGTGTCTCAGCTTTTTTGGCAAGTTGAAACCAATGTTTGACTCGACAAAAAAAAAAAAAAATTCTCCTTTATAAAGTTTAATTTACTGAATTTTCATAAAATTTGATTATTTAACAATTAATAATAAGTATAGTTCATTGTTGCACTTATCTACGCTTGCTAGTATGACTGGTACTACACATCATGCTTGAGCACACCCGGTAATGTGCATGCATCTGATGAGCTCTTTTGCTGATGTCGTTGTGCAAATTGGTAGACTAAAGTGTAGTAATATGGCTGCTACTGGAAGCCAGGGGAATCACTTGCTGACAGACCTGGCTTTTGAGCACCCATGGCTGTCTCAAACTCAGCAGAAAGCGCATCCTAGGTCCCTCATGTAGATACCATACATCTAAGAAGCACACTTTCCGCCATCCATCTCGCATAAGATGTGACACTGCTGCTGCCATCTCTCTGAGCATGACATGCACACAGGGGGAAGGCCACTGCTCCGGCCATTATGCTTCCCAAGGCTATGTGTTCTGCCATTGCACTTCCTCTTTGCTCACTTATAGTGGCTTGTGCTACCTAAGATGTGAGTTGTGTGGTCATCCTGCATCCAGGCTGCCACCTCAGGAGGCTCCTGTTATAACTGCTAAAAAGCGCAAACTTCTCTTTCCTACTTCCTTGCTACCCTGCTGTGGCTTGTGCTACATAAGCTGTGAGCTGAATGGCCTCACTACTTCCTTGCTAACCTGCTGTGGCCTGTGCTGTACAAGCTGTGAGCTTGAATGGCCTCACTTCTTCCTTGCTAACCTGCTGTGGCTTGTGATGTACAGGATATTGACATCAAGTACATTGATCCAACCTACATGATCAGAGCTATTCCCACGACCACCAACGACCGCATCTACTGCAAGGTGCTAGGGCAGGGGGCAGTGCATGGGGCCTTTGCAGGCTTCACTGGCTGCACTGTGGGCCTGGTCAACACCCACTATGTGTACCTGCCCATCCCAGTCATCATTCAGGTAATCTGCTTGTCTTTTCTAGTCCTACATTGTAAGGACAGATTTCTCCATCATAACAAAGCTTGCTTGTACGACTTTTGTCTGTCGTTTGTGGGAAAGACTTTTCCATCAGAACAAAGCTTTGCTTGTGTAACTTTGTATGCTGTGGGAACGCTGTGCTGAGAAGTGTGATACTCCAGCCATTGCATGTGATGAAGGCAGATGTGGCTCGTTCTCATCATGACTTGTTCTCAGAGGGTTTTTTGGTTTGTGATGCTGTTTGATCTCACATCAAGAACTGGCTTACGTGGAACACATCACCTTTATTTTACCCAACCTGTTGCACGACCAACGGCATGCAACTTCTGCTCACTCATGCGTCCATGAACTGCATCAGACAGTCAACTGGTGGATGCATCCTGTGCCCTGCAGTTGGTGCCCAGAGGCATGGTACCTGTCTACAATACACCCACTGTGGTTTTGTGTCCGTCAGCCTGCATGAACAACAAGTTTGTACTACTGCACACAGTATTACAAGGGCTTGCATGCGCACATTAGACGATTAATAAGGTCCATGCTATTTGTCCTACAGAGGCTTGCATATGTCAGATGCATGCCGTTTTGCAACTGATGTCTTGTATGGCAGAGCTAGCCTGTAGCAAGCAAGTCAGGAACTGCATGCAGACCTGCAGCAGAAAACCATTGCCACTACTTCACACAGCAGCAATGCTTGTTGCATAGACTTGCATCTGCTATGGCTTTGCACTTGTTGGGCACTGCATGCAAATCTACCTGCTTGAGCTCGTGACTTGCATCTTTGTTTCCAGGCTGCACGAACTGTTGACCCCAAAGGCCGGTCATGGAACAGGCTCAAGACAGCTATCAACCAGCCAGACTTTGTGGATGATCCGGCAACATATGACCAGGACACCTCTGCGCAGATTATGCATGAGGTTGATTATGGCACCCGAGCAACAGTTGTGGCGGGAGGTTGATGCTTGGGTTGATACATACGCTGTATACTCCTTCTGTACTGAATGGCAGGCTTTGTGTATATCAAGAGTGAAAAGCAGCAGCACAGCTGTGTTCAGAATTGGCCAGACTATAGCATTGATGCCAGGATGTGTTTCAGAGCCTCGGAACTTGATGAAAGACTAACATCAGCATATGCCAGTACTAAAGTATTGTTTTCTTCATTGTGTATCTGTGCCAGTGCTTTGCAGTAAGTAGTCTCTGTTTGTGAGTTCAGGCTCTTAAGCCAGGTAGTTGAGAGCCCTTTAGTATGGAGAAGATAGTTAGAAGACAGCAATGTCAACCAAAATGTGATCAGCTGTAACCACATGCAGGTGATGAAGTTGCCATTGTAACAAGAATGTGTGGTTGTGCATGACTTGTCTTGCATTTGAGGGGGGGGGGGGCGGCGTCAATTGTTTCCCTGTCAATGAGTTGGGCTGTTTTTGCTGAAATGCAAGCTTGATAAATAAGGTTGCAACATGCTTCACTATATAATGTATCTGATGCAAGCTCTTTATGATCCGGGCAATCTACCAAGCTCTGCAAAGTGTATCCTTGGATGCAGTGTGCTTGTGCAGAACAGCTGAGAGATCCAATCTGTCAAGGGAACACATTTACAGCATTCGTGCCATTTTTGCTTAAAGTTGTCCTGAGTGGACATGGAATCTCATATTCAAGACTATAGCAGTCGTGTCCAGCAAGCTCATCCATATTCAATAGAACATGCAAACCATGAAAAAATTGCAACGCTTGGGATCCGTGACATATTCAATCGATTGACACCCCAGTTGAGCAACCAGAGAGAAAAGTAATGGAAAGTTCCCTACACACCCTGAAAAGCCAGGTCAGGCACCGTAGTTACGGTTGTTTGTGGCCCGATCAAGGCCGGATTCTTATCCGCTGGAGATCGACTAATATACGGCGGTTGCTTCATTACAAGACTTAACTGCACTGCAAATTGTACTATCATAGCCAGATTCCTCAGTTTGCGCTGCGGCCGCCACGCACAATATCAGGCTCAGCGGAAACCGCGGTGCACTGTTGCTGTCCCGACATAACAAACTCGCGACTAACTTGTTTGGCTGGAATCTGTTGCTTAGTCTAGCTATAGCAATTGTCGAAATGGCGGCTACCATGACTTCCCAGAAGGCTTTCTTGGGCAACGGCCTGCAGACACAGCAGCCCAAGTGAGCTTTTAATCACTTGCATCCTTTGACAGCGCTATGCCCAAAAACGCTGTCGAGCGAGCGAGTGTTGCAGGAGCCGGCGTCAAGTTAACACTCAGGTACAGGCCAACAAGGGCAAGAAGCCTCAGAAGATGGACGACAAGAAGTTGGGTATGACCGCTATCAAGAATGCAGTTGTTAAGGCCAACCTTATGGGCGTCTCCGAAAAGATGAACAAGAAGGGCTGGGTCGACTCTCAGGGTCGCAAGGGCAAGGTATAATGCACAGCGGCGTACAGCGTAGTACGTTTCTTTTTTCGGAGTCACCACGCACATCGATGTCACTGCCTGACCTCGTACTGCAGGGCTTCGGAGTATACAGATATGCATCCAAGTACGGAGCTAACGTAGATGGATACTCACCAATTTACACTCCTGACACCTGGTCAGAGTCAGGCAGCAACTACTCCCTAGGAACCAAGGGACTGATTGCTTGGTGAGTGTAGGCGTACACTTTGCTGTCAGGTCTTCCCATTTGTTTGCTGGCACAGACATGCCATGCAAGGTTTGCTACCATAGACACGCCATGTGAGGTGTTGTGCACTTGTCTGCAGGGCTGGACTGGTGGTGGTGTTGTTGGGTGTTGGCCTAACACTCATCCTATCCACCTCTCAGGTGTAAATTTAGCTAACCTGCATTGTAGACTAGTTTTTGGAGAAGATATTGTTTTACTGCTCAATTTTGCATCAGCATTACTTAGCTTTTCAGCTGCTGGTTAAGCTTGTTTCACATGTAAATCAGGACAGGCAGGCTCGCGTTCCACCTGACAGATTCAGGCTAATTGTATACTCCATATTGCACGCTCATACTGCATGCATTTAGCTTGTTCAATCTAGTTGACCTTCAGCCTGGCTGCACAAGTAGAATCTGTTAGCGAGCTTGACTGGCAGTGTGGGATTGACGATACCACACTCATGCCACATTGGAACAATTACGTACAGGGCTGTGCTTAGGGCCTTCAATGCTCAGAAGCTAACTTGCAAACTCGTTCCTACCCTGTGAAGCACAGCTGCAATACGCATACTATGTGTGCACTTAGGTGTGCAAATCAAGGTAGCACTGTCTCGTCTGTCTAGTACATGACACAGATAGATGTCATCAAAAAAGCAGTGCTAAACAACAGACGTGAACGAGAGGCTGCATCAAAGCTGTTCCGCACGAATCAACAACATGTGGCTGGGCATTGAGCATATATGATGTGTAGTATCTGGCCGTGACAAAAGCAAGGCACGTGCAGACTCACAGCAATGAAGCTGCTGTATTGGGCAGCTCCTCCCACTCTTCATCTACAGTTATGCAATGCAATGATCTGATGCTGATCACAGGTTGCAAATGCCACAACCTCTGTAGCGTGTTTTGAAGTCTCAGCATGTGCCCACTGCAGCTACAGGTATACTCTAATGACTGCAGCGTGGCGATAAACAATCACTGATTGAGGCAGCATGCAAATAACAAACATTGCATACCGGTAGGCATGATTTTATCAAGGAATCATTGTAGTGAGTCACAGACATGGGTTCAAACGAAATGGCAATGGTAATTCACCCAGGTAATCACATGTACTGCTAGTGCTGCTGAGAGTCTGTCTGAGCAGCACCAGCAGCATTTTCAGTGGACGGCTGCATTTCGGATGGTACATTCTCATGTGTCCTGTGAGCACTGCTGCTGATCTCAGCGTCTGATACGGCAAACGGGCGTCCGCTCAATGTAAGCATTGCATGCGCTTCAGAGGCCGCAAGTTGTCCCTGTCAGCACAGCAATGCACACTCAGCACAGCCAAGAGATCAGAAACTTGCTGGGCAACTATAGTGTGAGTGTAGCCGTAGCCCAGCAATTCTAAGCAGGGTATCATGAATGTACATCAGAGCATTGCACATGCACTAGCAAGTCAGTATGAGAAAACAGCATGGACCCAAGCACATCATGATAACACGCATGTAGCAGGTGCAAACAGGACAGAGTGCACTTCAATCTACAGGGCATGCAATGCATTTATGCGTTATGGAAACACAGAGGCATGCCTTCAAGATCAGCTGTGACAAAGACATGGGCTCCAGTCTTGAGATACCTGAGAATGACCAGCTGCACTTGTGGCGTCCCTTGAAGAGGAAGCAGGCTCAGTTGCGGCTACATCACCATCCAATTTCTGAAATCGGTTCCTAATCAGCTGATCTGCCAAGTTTTGCTCCAAGCCTGAGTTGGCAACCTCATGCTGAGCCTGAGGAGCACTGTTGAGTCTGTCATGTTCAGGGACTGCAGCATCCCCAAAATGCTGATTCAGAGAAGAGCCTGGATCAGACAGGGATCCAAACTGCTTTGAGATAGCAGAATGAAGGCTGTAACGCTCTGCCTCAGTACCAGGCAGATGCTGAAAGCGTTCTGCCATGGCAGATGCTAGGCTGAAGGGCTGTTCTGCCTGCCCTGCTGGGCCTGCCCCCTCTTGAGCAGAGGACACAGGATGATCCAAAACAGGATCTGACCGCCCTGCAGGATGATCCAAAACAGGGTCTGACTGCCCTGCAGGATGATCCCTTGAGGTTGCATGCTCTGGGTAGGGCTCAGCCTCAGGGTAGGACTGAGCGTCAATCTGACTCTGACTCAGAGCCTCAGGCTGATCTGTGCGAGGCGGCTGCTTCTGCCCCTTTGCTGGTGACAGCGCATCCAGCAGTGCTGGCACAAGAGGGGATGCAGTGTGCACAGCTGCCCCCTGTGAAGAAGAGGAATTCGGAAGCAGTGTGGGCATCTGTCGCTCTGCAATATTGCCTGTTTTGGCATTGCCAGCAGATGACGCTGCCACTGGTTGGTCTTCGACAGCCACAGTGACAGCGACAGCTGATGATGTCGGCTCAGCAGCTGAGTCAGAGTGGGGACACAGGGGGGTCACAGTGGGGTGGACATGCCCAATTCTGGCAAGGGCATCTGTCACCAGCTCAGAGTTCCACCGTGAGGCTTCTTCTTCAGTGGTTGTTTGGGAGGGAAGCATTGCCTCAGGAGTAGCTTGCTGCGGTGCTGATGGGATGAGCTGACTAGAAGAGGGATGGAAGGCGCCAGCAGTCCTAGGGCGGGGCGGAGGGATGCCCTGCCGGGGGGGATGGGCACCCTGGGGGTTGACTGCAGCAAGATCTGTCTGCAGGGTTGTGTGAGGCACTAGGGCTCCCCCAACCCAGGCTTGTCTGCAAGACAGTCACAAAGTGTGCTTGTTCACATGCTGTCATCATGAACGACAAGCCATACATGTGACAGATGTGTTGTTTGAGTGGTGTAACATGTAGGCGATAGCGACAGCAATGTGTAAGACACGCAAGTGACCCCATGCCATGCAACGTTAATGCGTGCTGTCAAGCCTGACAGTCAGAGGCAGCAGCAGCACAAGCATTATCAAGCATAAAATGGACAAAATCAAGCATGGGAGCGGCAGCAACACAAAATGCCCATTCTGATAGCTGGCCGCTGTGCTGTTTAGAGTGGCGAAAGCAGAACCAACTGTATGCAGTATAAGCACAAGCATGACACATTGGACCTGAGCATTGATGCAGTCTAAAACATGTACCTGAGCCTATCTGCTAACCCCCAGCCAAGGTCAGCAGCCCCCAACCCCAGGGAAGGAGGTGGAGGGGTTAGCCTGGATGGTGGAGGGGTCAGCCTGGTGTGAGATGGGGACCCACCCTCCAAGGGCATAGCAAGGGCAGCCTCAGGGCTGCTGCCCCGTGACTGACTGTCATTACTGTTCCTGGTGGGTAACACACCGTCACTACCGACTGCAGTCTGATGAGTCTCCATATCAGTGGCGTCACTGTGCCCAGCTGCGGCGGCAGCCTCTGCAGCAGCTTCTGTGGCAGCTTCCACTGCTTCATCCATCATGGCTTGGATGGGGTCACCACTCTCACTACCTTGCCGGCTACTGCCTCTTGCAGAGCCTGCAAAGCGCACAATGTGTTAGAAAGAAAAGAAAAGAAAAGAGAAAAAAAGGCTACGCCTTTTGGCGTCATGTTGATGGTAAGCCAAGTACTATACCGGGCTGCACAGCGCGCTATGCGTTACATGGTCAGTCGCGATATGAGACATGGAGGCAGATATCATCAGCTTTTTCCAATCCCGGACTGTCTATTTTACAGCAAAAATCTAAACTCAGAATGCCTGGGGACAGTGATAACACGTGTCTGCATGTGGGGGGGGGGGGGGGGGGGGTGTGATATGGATACTACAAGAGACCCTAAAGGCTGCCAGGATAGCTTGCGTGTTGTGCGACAGCTGACATGGCTCATGAGCATAGCCAAAGCCACACTGCCTTGACCCAAGAAGGTAGGCTGTGATTGGCTTGCCTGTCAACAGCACCACACTGAGAGATGCATGCTTGATGAATGTCAGCATGACCAAAGCAGCAAGGCAGTATGTATGCATCTGCTACTGATGGATGTGGGAAGAGGCTGACCTGGGCGCGGCGTTGAAGCCCTGCTGGAGTCACCCCCACCCTGACCCCTGCCCCGGCTGGCCTTAGGGTGCTTGGCATTCTGAGGCAGCTCTATCTGGTCCAGCTCCAAACGCAGCTTGTAGTTCTGGTAGTAGTTCTTGATTTGGGTCTTCTCCTTGGTGGGAATTTCCTTTGCTAGGGTATCCCAGTCCACCCCATACATCTGCACAGCAGTTTCGGTCACAACTCGCTACATGTTGCGGCAGCCAGACAGGTGAGAGTGTAAACATTACAGTGTGCCTCAGCAGCGGCAACACCAAACCCCTTGACTGCCCATTTACGGCACATTGCCTCTGCCAGTTCGTTTCATTTCCAGGTTCCGGGAAAGCTGCTACAGTGCTGACGCAATGCAGACTTGCAGCCATGCAGGGATTGTACATGTGCAGCACTCAGAACACTGCACAGCCATCGAAGAAGCCAGTGTGAGTCATGCTTCATCACTAAGCACCAAGGCAGCATTAGTCATGTGCCATCGCTAGGCACCATGCAGATAAGCTGGTGATCAGCTTTGCCAGATCAAGCTGAACACTGTATCCCCAGACGCTGTAGCTATCTCTATTCATGTTGAAACCTGTCAACTGGTTGCGCTCACAAAATCAGCTCTGATGTCACTGCTGACCTTATAGGCATTGATGAAGGCAGTCTTCTCATCTTCCTGCCAGAAGTTCATTTGCCGTTTGGGACCACTGGGGCTGGGCTTTGACCCACTTTTGCTACCCCCTGGTCTAGCCCCCTTGCTGACACTGGGGGGACCCTCTGGGCCTGTAGAGCTGCCAGGGGCTGAGTCAGCACACAGGGCCGGGGCTGCTTCCTGCTGCCCTTGACTTGCAGAATCCTGTGGGTCTGCTTGAGAATCCCGGTCATCAGCTGCAGAGTGTTCAGCCAACCCTGCTGAGCAGCAGAGCAGTCTGAAACTCAGCTCAGCTCAATCAAGCTCAGACATCTTGAGCTGAGTGCATTGCTGAATGTTTGAGCATATTAATGTGACTCTGGATGTTTATGTTGTGCATGTAAGGACATCTCTGGCAGCTGTTGCAGACTCAAGAGGAACTATAGCACACTGGTGAGAGATGCAGTTCAGAAAGGGTGAAATAATGCATTCCTGCTAGCGATACTATCAATTTGCACGGTACGAGCATGATTGTGCTCAGCCATAGCATGCATACTTCACATGCTCGCTCAGACAATCACAAACAAATGACTGCCGCATGATGCAAGCAATGATGATGCTAGTTCATCTGAACTCATGTGATTACTGGACAATGAACATCCTGGGCAGCCAGGTATAATGGCTTCTCATTAAATTGACGCCGACAGGCGTAGTCTTTTCTTTTTCTGGGCCGGGCATCAGATGCATCACAGCCATGCAGCCAGTTGAGATTCATCAGGTGTGCACCTGACATTGGTGATGCAGGTCTGTCAGAAGCTGCCTCATCCTGAACTGCCAGTGGCCCTGGGGGCCAATCCATATTCTGCCCTGTCCCTCCCTGTCCAGCCCCAGGCAGCTCTGGAGCAATTGGCGGCTGCAGAATCAGAGGCTGATCATGCTGACTGAGCCCTGGCACAGCAGGGGCAAACCCCCCTGGGGGCCCCGCCATGGGGTGCAGGGGCGCTTGGGGCTGTCCAGGGGGCTGGAGAAGGCCAAAGTGCCCTGGCGGCAGGGGCTGCTGTACCCCAGCTGCCAATCCCAAAGGGCCGTGCATCAGGGATGGCATAGCCCCAAGGTTTTGCTGGGGATATCCTCCAGATGCCATGGACGTCGCAGCCTGCATCTGTGCATGACAAATCTGACATCATGTGCCTGTGCAGAACATTTCACCACCAAATAGATGAAGAATGTGTCACATCAGAGCAGACATATTTTGCCAGACAAGTCATGTGTAAAATGAGCATGAGCAGCTAGCATCATGGCACGCAACCCCTAAGTTCCCAATGACTTCAACTACATCTAACACTGTCATACAAGCGCATGGAATCGTCATACACTACTACAAGCCTTTACCTGCATCAAGTGTTGGTAGAACATATTATGCATAGGCAGCTGCTGTGGCTGCGGTTGTCCTGGGGGCTGATGCAGTCCCTGGGAGGGCTGTGGCTGTCCCAGCTGGCTCAGGATGAGCTGGAGAATGGCGGGATTGATGGAGACCAGCTGAGAGGGGTGAAAGGGGGGTTGACCAGGGATAAACAAGGGGCCCATTGGAGGACCCAAAGGACCTGCATGCAGCCATTTTGGAATCTCTATTGTGCTTCAGCATACAGTCAGTCAATGCTGGTATGTCATGAGTACGCGCTGGTATGTTACTGCAGCATGCATCCACCTGCTGCATTCATGCAATGATGGTGCTGGTGTGCTACACAGTGTTGCAACATGCAACCAATTTTGCATGCAGCCAGCCTAAACCTTGTAGCAGCACTGCTTCAGCAGAGCTTCTCCAGAGGAATCAAGGCTTTGCTAGGCTTGATATGCGCCAAGTATGGCAATGCAGAGACAGCAAGGGCTATCCACAGGGCTGCAGAGGACAGACACCTGGCAGACTGCCTGGGGGCAGGGCTTGTGGAACAGCCCCTGGATAGGGGCCAGAGGCTGCTGCTGCCCAGTCTGGCAACAAGCTCTCAGTGAACCTGACATTGTCAGCCTGCTGCTGAGCATCTTGAGCAGCTGCTGGCTCTGCATAGCCTTGGTTGTCTGCAGCACAGCACAGCACAACAAAGTCACAGCAGCACATGTAGATGCGCCGGGGGTCTTTTGTTACTGGACAGTGCATGTGACAAGGCTCACCTGCAGCTAAGCATGCTGTTCAGAAGCTGACTGTGCATGACCTGCCACACTTGCATGACAGCGACATGGTCAACTCAGTGTAGACTGAGGAGACTAAAGTCACAGGTGCGACACTCAACATCTTGCCTTTTCTGGCGTAGTCACAGTCACCTGTGCTTGCAAGCCAAGATATCTGCCCAGTCTTGACTGGCTCCACATTGCAAGACTGTAGAATACATGACAAAGAAGAACACTCCCAGGTGCAAGCAGGGGTATGCAGGCTTTACCCCAGTGATGCTCCCTGCCAGGCAGCAAGGGCTGCTCAGGGCGGTCCTCAGGGACAGGGCTGCCTTCTAGACGCTCAACAGCCTCGAGGGCACCTAGCCCTTCATCTGCCTCTGCTGGTGTCTGTGAGATGACAACATTGCCCTACAGGTGGCAGTCACAGCGTGTGCCGTGTTCAAGAGCAGCAAGGACATCATCACCCCTGGCTTGTGTGTGCTGTTTCTATGGATTGGATGTGGAGATGTAAGTTATCAGGTCAAGATGCTCTCAGGCACTGCAGCTTGATGGGGAGGCAATGCTGTGACCTGGGGGGTGGGGGTGGGGTGGGGGGTAGGGGGGGTGGCAGCACTTTGACTGCAAACGAACAATGGCAGCAGCAGTCAGCTATCAGGAGGAAGCAACAGGTCTAGCATATCATGAGGAACCTAGCGCACATACATGAAGACATGCAAGCTTGCATCATACATGGCATTCATTACACTGAAGATATGTGAGCTCACGACCAACACATCAGTAAGAAATCATCACTCACCCGCAGGTGTAATGCAAAATAATGCCATACTTGCATGATGATGTCCTGACAGCCTACTGGGTACCTGTTCAGGGCTTGCTCCAGCCTGCCCTGCTTGTTGAACGGCCTCGTCAGCCTGCATCTGCTGTTGACTCAGGCCCACAGCTGCACGGCTGGCGTCCATCTTCTTCAGATGTGCCCTGACAGCCTTTTGGGTGCGGCTGCCCACATGCAACGCTATGGCTCTCACATTCCTGCGGCGGTTTGACATATTTGTTTGTCATATCTTGATACTGTGACGGGTACTATGATACCCCCATCGCCTTGACATATGCTGTGAAAGCTGTATGTACAGTGGCGTCTTCACTGCACTTTGACACCTGTTTGTTACCGTAGCATATACAGAAATCCCTTTTGACGCATGACACACTCTGCTGCCATTGCACGTACAGTGAATGCTTTGTTGCCACAGCACATACAGAACCTGAACCACTTGTTTGTGTCAATGGGACATGTGTCTTTCCTGATGGTCATTCCAGAGATGCGTTGACAATGACTTCCAAGAACTCTCACTGAGGAGTTCACATCCCCAAGGTGCATCTCAGCTTTCCTTTGCATCGTGCAAAACATTTGTCACTCAGCATAGCCTGACAACACTCACACGCAAGACAAACAGAAAGCAGCTGACAGACTGACAACAGAATTCAGCTGGCTGGGAAGTGACAACAAGAACCAGAGACTAACCCTGGGTTCAAGCTGCTGGCTTCTGCCAACTTCTGTTCCTCTTCCGGGGTCCAGGGCAGGTCAAACTCATAGCGTGTCCGTGCCACTGTAGGAGTCCCCCCAGCCTCACTTGTCACAGCAGCTGCTGTGTCAACTGTGCCTACCTCTTCACCTTCAGTGGTTGTGAAGGCTGCTGCTCCAAATGCCATTCCACCTGTGCATTGATTTTGACAGTGAGGCCACACAGATGGACACTGGCAGATGCGCTTGCAGCTGAAGAACAGCACAGCATGCATAGCATGGTGTGCACTTTTTAAAAACTGGGCAGGCAACTACACTGCATCTGCTTGACCTCTGCCAAGGGATGTGTTTTGAAATTTGAATGAGCGAGAGGCACAGTGTTTCGAGCAGATATTGCTATCCATGACTGTAAAAAGGATGCCCAGCAGTTCTGGCATTGGCAAACTCAGATTGCCAGCAACTGCATGTGCAATGCTCAAACTGGACAGCTTGACCCACACACATGATTAGAACCGTGTGACAAATGACAGCCATGTCATGTCACCTGTGCGTGAGGGGCGGCCTCTGAGAGCAGGGGCCTTAGGAGGGCCTTTGGCAGCGGCCCCTCTACCCTTGCTCCGCCCCGGGCGGGGTGGGGCTTCCAAGGGCGGTGCACCCTGATTTGTGACAGCTGTTGCCACCACTGTTGTGACCCGTCCTGCAACAGCAGAAAACAACAAGCTTTGTTTTCACGAAAAACAGAACCGCTCACACTTGGCAGGTGGAGAATCAGCAGCTCTACATGCATTGTGCTTGCGCTCGTGGCCGGCTGTCAGGATTGTCAGCCTCGAGCTAACAGCCAGCGACAGCCGCTACAATTGCCTCCGACCATCTTTTGACTTCAGCATGTTTACACGACTGTACAAAAAGCCTCCTGGATGCATTCCAATGCATTTCAGTGCATTTCACAGGCCGGGGAGTCCTGCCAAATTTACATCCGTGTGCCTGCACCCTGTCACTGCATGGTGTATTGCAACACGTACAACACGCAATGTAGACATTGCCAGTAAGAAGTACCCCACAGCAAAGCCCAATATGCTCCCTCTTGGCTTTGCTTTTATCAATACTGAAAGCCATAGCTTTTACCAATACTGAAAGGCATAGCTGTTTGTTATCTTGTCTTGTGCAGTCAAGATGCACACCTTTAGGAGGCTTGTCTGCACTCTGAGGGCGCGGGGGCACAGCGGTGGCGGAAGACAGGAAGCGCTGCTGCTTGTTGGTGGCAGTGGCTCGCCTCTTGGTGCGGCCGTACTGTGACAGGGTCGGACGGAACCAGTCAGAGTCCTTCTGATCGTTGTAGATCATGGCGCACTGGAAGGCTGTGCGGTCCCCCATGATCTCAGCAATCTTGCCCCATTTCTGCAACAGACAGGTTTGGGGATTGTCAGTAGCTTGGTTTTGGGCATGCTGCAATGTCAGCTGCTGTCCACACTTGACAAGAGGAATGGTAGCCAGTCAAACTTTGTATGGTTGGTGTGGCTCTCTTGCAAGGACGTGCGGGTTTACACGATGTCTGCAAAGTTGCCTAATTTCTGATGAACCGCAGAATGTACGGGGGTGCTGCTTGAAGTTGAACAACATAAGGGCCAGCTGTGGATGTATAAGTAATGCGCATGACTCATGAAATGGATGCGAGTACTGCACAAGCATTGACGCCAGGGACAGGCCAATGCCAAGCTGGCCCACAGGGCAGCGTAGACAGGCAAGAATGGTTGAACGGGCAGCTTTAAGGCAGCAATAGGACAGATATTGCACCAACATCAATCAGCAGTCTGTCCATGATACTGTCTGTGTGCATAGCAGCACCAGGCATTGATGAATTGTCAGCTGACTCGACTGGTACTGCAGTGCCAGCTGTGCTTGTTAACTCATCCAAGATGGTCATAGGGCAAGGGGCACCAAGCAAAGCAAAAGCAAAGGGCAGCTCAAAAGCGCCTGGGCAGCCCAGTATAATACTTGGCTTCTCATTAGATTGACGCCGAAAGGCGTAGTCTTTTATAAAAATTCTTTTCTTTTCAGCTCAAAGGCAGCTGCAGTACCTTGGGGAACCTGATGAAGGCTTTGCCAAACTTGACCTGGTCGGCCTCATTCAGCTGCAGGCTGGCCTGTTCAGCTTCCCGAGCCTCCTTGAGGTCATACTGGTTGTTATGGTCCACGAAAATGGAGTGCTGCTTCTCCACAGGGTCCAGAATCTGGTCCGGGATCTGCAGGCAGAAAGCATGCCATGAGCCAAATCCAGGCATAGCATAAATTGAGTCTTTGCGTTTGACAGTCAGATGATTCCCCTATATTGGTCAGATGACCCACTGCAGGGGTCCTGAGGCAGCAGTCAGTGGTTGTGTCAGAGCACACAGGCAGGGCTGTGTCTCAGCAACATCACTGTGCCCTTGACTGGCAACTGTGAGAACGGCTCAGAGTGAGATGAGCTGTGCTACAGCATGACATGCGCCAAAACCAGACACAGTATAAGGTAGCAGTCAGTGATTGTGTCACAGCACACAGGCAGGGCTGTGTCTCAGCAGCAGCATGCCAGGCTCACGCCTGTGGCTGGCAACTGTGAGAAAGGCTCAGAGTGTCATGAGCTGTGCTATAGCACAGAGGACAATTGACAAGGTATGAACGGTGAAGAGCAATGGCACGGTAGTCACAAGTCATTAGTCATAAAGTATGAAGGGGAGGGAGCCCAGAGGAAGAAGAAGAAGAATTCCACGATGTTGGCTTGAGCATGGACATGCCTCACAACGGGTGTGGCATATGCAAAGGGTGTGGCTTATGCACTTGAGCTGTGATGTGCAATCGAGAACATTGTTGAAGCTTTGTGTGCAGGGGCACACAAGCATTGCACAGGACATCACCACAATATTATGCATGTTTGTTGCAATCAGCCCAAAAGAAGAATCCTTGGTCCCTTTCAAAGAGACTCTGTAAGCATTATACAACTTTTGCCTACCTTGACCTGGTTGCGGATTCGCTCCTGGGCAATCAGAATCCTGGAGCGCTCCTCAGGTGTATATTCCACAGCCTCAGCCCTTGTCCTTCCTGCACAACCACAAGCAACATGGTTGGCAGTACAATCCTGAGCAGTCAACGCTTGTCAGCATGATGTCAGAGAGTCTACTCAAGAACTGTAGTGCTCACACGCAGCTTTGATCAATTGCACAGTTGATTTGAGGTTTTCAGAAGCCTTTTGCGCAACAAATCTGCCTGTGTATTTCTGTGATAGCCTCATGACTCAGGGCTTGACACAAAATGTGCTGAAGACTTCGCTTTCAGGCCTTGAGGTTGACACTCACTCAGGCAGTCATGCTGAGCATCTGCTGACAAAATATGTTCTGCTGTTATGTCACACCCTCTGGACCATGCTATGCGCATGCAGCATCACAAACACCTTGTAACTGTGACGCAGCTCAAGCTCATGATTGCTTCTCAACTAGTGTGCGTCAGCCCTCTTGGGTGAGGAGGGATGCACAAGCCTGGGGGTGTGCAAAGACACCCTCAGAGAAGTCGCACCCGCGTCATGCTGATGCAGCCGCTCAAACTCAGCATTGTATCGGCTGGCAATCTCCATCTGCTTTGCCAGCACCAGCCGTTTCTTCTGAGCCATGTGACGCAGCATGGCAGGCTTAGCTGCTGCATAGTCTGCCTGGATCTGCTTGACTAGGGGCATGTTGGGAATGTCCAGGGGCTCAGTGGCGGCCACAAAGCCCTGTGGCAGATGCCTGCCCACTGACTCCCAGTGCTGCTGCTTGGCAATGGCCTGATTCTCACTGTTCACCTGCAGCGTTGCAGAAAGAGAGTTGGGTATGGTACTGCTTGGGAATGCCTGCAGGCTGATGACTGTAGAAAATAATAAGAATGATGATAATAACAACAACAACCACAACAACAACAACAATAATAATACTAATAATAGTAATAATAATGATGATGATGATGATAATAATACTAATAATAATAGTACTAATAGTAGTACTAACAATAACAACAACAACAACAACAACAGTAATAATAGCAATAATGATGATAATAATAATAAACTATTTGCCGTGAGAAGCCAGGTATTACACCGGGCTGCCCAGGAATGTGACTGCACATGTGTGTACATATATGTGTCGTAGCAATATGTGGCAACAGGTGAACACACTTAACCAGGTCATCATTACCTCACCAACAGCGCCAAAGCTTGGGGTTGACGTGGCAGTTGAACTTGGGATAGACATTGCATGCTTTGTTGCGGAATCTCACAACAATGAGCAGTAACAAGCAGCTTTGTGGTCAGAATACAACAAAGATTGAGGCAAGCTTGTTGACTATTGGTATTGTGCAACACACCTGAATGATTGTGTCATTCTGCTGCTCATGGTGCAGCAAATACATGAGATTGTCAGAGAGCACTGCAGGCGCTCCATTGGTTGCCTGAAGCCTCTGCAATGTGTCTGTCATGGAAGCAACCCCAGTGGCAGAGCCTGGCAGATGCCCTCTAGGGTTTGCAGCTTGAGCCGCCCTCTGCCCATTCTGCTGTTGAACAGCCTGAGGACTTGCAGTCTCTGGCTGTGACTCTGAGTCCGACTCATCTGAGCTGCTGATCTCTGGGTCTTCCTCTTCGCTGCGTGAGACATCTGACAGCACCATCGTCTGCTGGGCGGCTTCCTGCAGCTGTGCAATGTCTGCTTGGACTGCAGCTAGCTGAGCTGTGATCTGTGCCTCTTCTTCCAGGGCTTTGGCCCTTTGCTGCTGCTGCTCTTGCTGCTGCCTCAGGGCTGCTTCCTGCTCAGCTCGTGCCAGCTCAACTTCCTGAGTCAGCGTCTGCTCCTGCTCTGAGTACTCCCTGATGCTCTCCTGTGGAACAGACTCATGCTCTTCAGACATTACTTATCCCTGATAAAACAACCTCAAGAACCACTGCTAGGAGCTGCTGTAGAACATTATGGTCGCATCCAAACACTCATGTGACAACACCGTAAGGACAAGGCGCCAGATAGGCAATGCTAAGCATGCTGACACATTTCACAGAGCACAACAAATGACAAGATCCATTCAGACAATCTTGTTGCAAGAGTGTGAAGTCCACAAGATTTGAGAGTGTGCAACAGACCTGCAGGCGCGTCTTGTGGGTGTTCAAAGCCTGTAGGTCCTTATGGAGCTGAGACCAGCTCAGCCTGCTCAGAGACTCAGGTGAGTTCTGAGCCAGCAGATCCTCCAGTGTCGCCACAATAGCTGCAGGTGACTCAGACTGAATCTTGAGCTGCTCAGCTCGAGCACGCTCAGGAGTGCCTGCAGGATACTGGGGTCCCTGGAAAGCAGGGGTCTGACCCCTGGCTTCATCACCCCCAGGCTGAGCCTGTGCTGCATGTGACGCAGCATCAGGTGTGATGCTCTCAGTTGCACCGGTGGCAGGGTCTGGCAGGAGCAGTTCGTTCTGAGCTGCAGAGCTCATCCTGCTTGCTAGTCCTTTCCCAAACTGCAGTTTAGGGCGTTTGGGTGGCGGCCCTTCAGTGCTGGGACTGGCTTCTAGAGTCCCAGAAGCTGCAGCCACTTCTGGCAGCATTGCAGAGGAGGTCTCGACCCTGGCGGCCACAGCTGGCTCAGCGGTGGCAGCTTCGGGCAGAACTGTTGACAGGATCTGGGGGCCTGAAGACTGGAGCTGTAGCCCTGATGGATGTCTGAGCAGTGCATCAGCAGGCTGATCAGCAAAGAGCAGTGGCATGCCAGGTGATGAGCTGATGGCAGCTGAGCCAGAGCTTGCATGCACAGCAAGTGGAGCCATGCTTGTAGAAGGTGGCTGATCATCTGCAGCTGTCACAGTGGTGGTTGGTAAGTGTGGTCTTGGAGCAGCAGGGGGGTCTGGCAAAGCGGTGCTGGGCTCAGCTTGGATGAGTGAGGCTGTTGCAGGAAGCTGGGGAGCTGACAGGCGGGACTTTGGTGGGCTTTCTATACGGCCTGACTGCTTCCTGGCCAACTCCCTGGATGCGCCTGCATTACATATGACCCAGAGTGAGATGGGCATTCCTGTACTTGACAAAGCTGAGACCGCCAGGCAGAGCCCTGCTTTTGCTGAACAATGTTGACTGATGCAGGTAATGCTTGTCAACACCATCACAGCTGCTCAGATGCATTGATCTGGCAGATGCAGCAACCCACCTGAGCTCCGCATAGGGCTGTGCCCTGTAGCCCCACTAGCGGCCCTGGATGGCCTGGAAGATGATGAGTGGCCGCGCTGTGCTGTGTCACGTGACCCGTGTGACACATCTCTGCGGCGGTCCCTGGCATTGCTGCTATCCTTGGACCCATTGCGCGCACCGCTGCTCCTCTGAGAGCGCTCTGGGGTCCTGTTTGGGGGTGCTCCTGGGCCCGAGCCAGTGGGTGGGGCAGGTAGGGGCTCATGAATGTTAGGAAGGGAGGAAGACACACGTCCATGGGGAAAGCCCCGATCACGGGGACCAGAAGCTGATCTTTCCTGTGCTGCCCTACTGTATGGCCCTCTTCCGGGGGCTGAACCTGAACGTGCCCTTGAATCTTTGCCCCTGCCCATGGGAGGGGCTGGCAAGCTCTCACTGTGCACATATCGGCTGTATCCAGTATCCCGCCTGTATGCATTACCACATTGGGCATGCACACAACATGGCGGACGCACAAAATGGGCAACGCACCAAACAAGGGAAACAGAACGCATTGCAGATGCCTTCAAGACTGTGTGAGACACCCAAGTGCATGAAGAAGATTACATGTAGCGGATGAAGGCTGCATGCTACAGACTTACAGCCAAACTGCTGCTGTATATGAGCTCAACTGGACTAATATCACATTGTAGACGCTACCAGCATGATGCCAGCCAAGACGCAATCAACATCAGTGGCATTGGCTAATGCAGCCATGCTGAGCTAGACTGACTGACTACATGTATACAGCATATGTGCATTACAAATATATCTTGTGTTCTGCAGTGGCTGATGTGAACGACCTTGCAGGGCCTGAGGTCATGATGGGGCGGGGACCCCCCTGGGGAGCTGGGCCGTATGAAGCAGGGCTTGGACCTGGCCCAGACCCTCTCATGGGGGGTGGTTGCCATCCCCGCTCCAAGGACTGCCCCCTTGACAGCGGCCTGCCCAGATCCCTGGGTGAAGGCCGGCGTTCTGCTTCTTCCTGAAATCTCATGGGATTGCTAAGATGTGCAGTATCCCTTGGCCCAGGTGCCATTGGATCAAAGTGAGCTGGGCTGCCGTAGCGGGGGGCAGGGTGGGGAACACCCAGGGGGCCAGCAGGGTGGGCGTGGTCCATGCCATGGGGGGTCCCCTGCCAGGCCCGTGGGGAGGGAGTTGGGGAGGGCTCATGCTGAGGGTAGAACTGTCCCTGTCTGCCTGGTGCATCCCTGAAGTCCCTTGCCTCTGGGGGCGGCCAGCCTGTGCGGGCAGGGGGTGGGGGGCGCATCCCTGGGGGTACTGCTGGATAGTGAGCTCTACGTGGCTCAGGCTGTAGCATAACACACTTCATCTTCTTCTTTTAGTGGAGACTTGCAAAGTTGCAATGACACATGCAAGAGGACGCAAATAGCAGACACGAATCACTGACAAATGGCTGAACCTTGGGGAGAGAACAGCTGAGGTTGGATTAGTATAGCTGTATCAGCTGAGACCGGCTGACCAGGTCAGCTCAGATCTGCATCTTTGTGACAAAGCAAGATTGCATGTTATTGCGCGTAGCAGCATGACTTTTGTTGCTTACCATGCGCCCATAGCCTCTCCCTGCCATGCCCTGCCCCCTTGCAACGCCGGGTGGAGGGTAAGCTGTAAGAACAACAAAGCTTTCACTTGTAACCAAATTAAACACCAGCACCTTCAGCAGACAAGGCCATAGACACTTTTGAGTGGTGACCCTACTTTCATATCGGTCTCTAGGGGCAGTAGGAAACATAGGTCCTGGTGCCGGACTGACTTCCCTATATGAAGGGTATGCAGGGCTGCCTTCTCGCCTGCCTCGCTTTGCTGCCGGAAACTCGTTTCGTTCACGTGCTACCTGCCGATCATGGTAGTCATAACCCCTAGAAGGCCCTTCTCGCCACTGCAAACAGGGAAAAACAAAATTCCCAGGTTGATGACTGCAAAGCGAGATTGATATGGCGCTCGTGAAAATAGCAACCTGCTGCTGGTATGCTCTGCGACTGAGACAGCATGTAAGACATGGTGCCATCAGGCTGACTGCCGGGTGAAAGACTGATCTCACAACACTGCTTACCCTAGGCCTGTACTTTTCTCGCTCCATGTTGGGCTTATAAACCTCTCAAGACATAGTCGATGCACCCGCTTGGTCACAATATTCTGTTGCGGATCTCACTGAGCAGCAAGCACGAGAGCGCTGTCGTGCAGATAAGAGCTCGGCAAGCATGTTCAAGATGCGCGGGCGCATCACTTGACGTTTCACGCTCACTTATCTGCGGGCACTGGGACGCCAGGGGCAGCCGCAAGACCTGACCAGGCCATCCGCTGCTGCGCACAGCAACAAAAGGCTAACAAATGCGGCAATGCAGAGCCATGTGGTACCCATGTGCAGGACATTCTATGACATTTAGTTTCAGGGGCAAGGATTTGCGAGGTGACCTTTTTTTGCCGCCTTGCACGGACATGCATTCTGTCACGTTTCCCTCTTGCCAGCTCCACGGCCGCACCAGCGTGAAGCGAAGCAGCTGCTGCAATGGAAAGGAAGCACTCTTTCAGCTTTGACACGTCCATGATGGATGTGGGGACCCCAAGCTTTGCTCACGGCTTCATGCCGTCCCCAGCAAAAACTCAACCTCCTTCACCAGAGCAGCCCACCTCATCTTGCGCCAAAGAGGCGCACAAAATGAATCCATGGGCCAGCGAGCTGAAACACGACGAACTGTTCTGCTTCGAAGAGCTGGTATGAGCAGCCACCTTGCACACTCCGCAGTGATCAGTAACCTAAACTTGTCACTGAAACCTGCGTTCTTCTGCAGGAATGACATTCAGCCATCCGTCTGTCCGAATTTGTTGCACACAACATGCTGAAGGAAGCGTCACATGATCGCCTACGGACCTACACTGACCCACTACTACTGATTGTCTCCAGAATTCTCTGGGTTTCTGTCCTTGCTGTCAGCCATATTGCTACTGATCAGCATAAGCTATTACTACGCCATCTGAATTATCAGGACAGGCGCCCTGACCCCATAGTTGCTGAGAGTTCTGCTTGCAGGTCCTTGAACTGCAAATAATGTTTGTTTCTGCTACTGATAAAATGGAGTAGTGATAAAATGGGATAGGGTACGCGCGCTTGTATGCTTGCTTCAGCAGGCACGTTACAATTTTGAGAGATATCTGCTCTGAACCTCACAAGCAAGCTGTCATACCGGAAAACATTCCTCTAGAAGCAGCATAAACACATGTTGTCTGGGCTAGAACTTACTTTTGCGTGGCGCTGAATTGCTTGTGATGGAACGTATGTGCTCTTGCACTCAGATCTAGTCTTTCTGTGTTTCCTGAACATTGTTTTCCAATTTTTTTTCTTCTTCTGACATTGTATTTGACATTTGGTATATATTTGGAGCTTGAGCAGAGACATGGTATTTAGGTTTGCATACTCACCAAGAGTTGCAACTCAGTCTTGTAAACAATTGTACAGTGCCTATCCATGAGTCGCTTAACTGTGCTTCAGTGTCACTTTTTGACACCATCCTGATGGCCTTGCTCAAACATGCCATATGCGCCATACAGCAACTGTGGCCTATCACTGTCTTGCGCAATGCTGTTCTAACATGTTACATGCTAAATTAGATGTCTGCTGCACGTGCACACCTGCATGTGCACACCTGCATGTCGCAAAACATGCAAACTGTGCTGATGCATGAAGTCTGTTGGTGAGGCCGATGTCATTTGCAAAATTCAGCCTGCTGACACCACTAAGTGACTGTTGCCTGCACATCAGATACTGACAGGTGTGTGGTATGCATTGACATTCATCTCATAATGTCACATCATCAACTCAAAGCAATCGCGAGTTTGTGTCATGCAACGCACAGTATCGCGCGCCCTATAGGCGCCTAGCTAAACGCTTCCGTTGATGCCAGGATTGTTTCAGCATTACAACACAGACACAGTCTGTAAGTGAGCACTCATGACTGCATAAATGGCAGTACATCCGCACCAATTCTTGCAAGAACTATCTGTCAAGGCACTACATGCACTGTACAGTAGCATCAGACTCCATCATCAACTAGCATACAGCAATTTGACAACTGACAAGGTACTTGTCGGACAGGTACTGACTTCCACTCGAGTTTAAAACAATGTTTTGCTTTGGATACTGACTGCTGTCCTGTGGACATTACTTCAAGTTTGCCACGGACACAATGATTTGATTGGGTGCTGCCGTCGTGACGCTCTTTAGTGGATGCTGTATGGCGCATGTGCATGCACACATCAAAACTTCAGCTTGACCAGCTGCTGCTGACCAGAATGGTGCTCCCATTCTCGCTGGCGAGACACTCTGACATTTACCAGAAAGATTGTTGCCATCTGATGTTGATAGCAACCCAGACCTGACATGCAAAATCAGCTCCCCATCAAAACTATACAGCTGCCCAAATAACTTTACAATGCTGGCAAATTGTGACAGTGCTCAAGGATCACTCATCCTGTAGTCATACAATTTTTGACAGGATTTCCAGTTGCTAGCAAGCCTACGTCACCACCTGTCATGAATAGAGACGAGCCACTGTCACCATCTGTCATATGTGGCTGAAGCATTTTGCATATCTTTGCCTGCAGAGATAAAACACTCGTGTCACCGCAGGGTCTGCATGAACTGTATGTGTCCTTTGTGGCAGCAGAGGCACAAGTATATGTCATGGTCCTGTGCCAGCAGTACTTAGCCATAGACTGATGTTACACTATATGCATGCTATCAGAACCGATCATCAGCTGTGTTGTGAAAGCAGCATCGCACATACACAGCCTAGTGACTAATGCACACAAAGCTTGATACAGAAGCAAAGTCACCTGTACACGGCAAGCTTTCAGTTGTGTTTGGCATCACAGTGGGGCATCATCCACCATGACCCCTCAGACTGATCAAATCCTGCCAAAGGACCATCAGTCTCATTCTGCTTGATTGCTACACCTGCATCTACACTGCCTGGCTGCCACTGGTCGAAGCAGTGATTCAGCATTGCCCACTGATCTGACCCACACCCTTGCTGCTGCTGACGATGGTGCTGCTGCTGCTGCTGCTCCTGATGTTGATGCTGCTGCCATGCATCTTGCCATGCTTGCTGTTCCCATCCAACGTCAGAAGAGGCCAGTGCCTGTGGTAGCACACCACTCATGGGCAGCCTGCTATACTGAGCATCCTGGTCGCTGCCATACTGCGCAGCATGTTTTTCGTGGCCTGTTGTGACTGACCAACCCCAACCTGCTCTCTGCTTTGGCGAGCTGCTGCCGCTGCCACTGCCGCTGCCACTGCCACTGCCACTGCTGCCCTCATGCAACATGCCCATGGGCAAGATGTCCAGCATGCTCGACTGGTCTGTCTGTAGATGCACTGAGGCCCATGCTGCTTGCTGTAGTGGCTGTTGCGTATCAGGTGCTTGGCCAGTGTAGCGCTGAGCTTGTGCGCCAGCAAGCCCAGTGGGTGCGTACATTTGCAGACTGTCAATGTTGCAGCTGCCGGCCTGAACCATGTCTGGCTGCTGCTGCTGCTGCTGCTGGGAGTAGTTGTGATGGTGTATATGCTCTTGTGAGAGAGCTGCGGGCTCTGAAGGCAGGCAGTCATGGCCTTGAGTCATGAGGTCTGGGTGCATGACAGATGAAGTTGCTTGCCGTTTGACAGGGTACTCGCTGGTGTCTGGGGGTGTCTGCTTCCCTGACAAGTGTATCAAGTTGACGCTGCGCTCACGTTTGAGGGTGAGCTGTGATGAGTCACCAGAGGTGATGATGCTGAAAGATCCTGGCTGGTTGACAGGAAGCATGACAGCAGGGAGTGCCTCTGTGCTAGGACTGACACTGCGATCCACTGAGGTCTGACGGCTGACTTCATCAGCATGCACAGACTTTGATGCCTCTTGGTCAGAGGATGACCCGCTTATTGCTACATCTGTTTGTCCGTGCGAGCCACTGTCCTGTCTGGTAATGTCTGTTGCAGCATATGAATCTGCCATACGCTTGCTACGCCTGGCAGGGGCCTGCATGATGTCAATCGGGGGACCATCTTGGGGTGCAGCCTGAGGTTGGTGGGGGTAGGAGCTGCTAGGAGGGTTGGCCACGCTGCAGAAGATGCGGGGCAAGGCACACTGTGCCGGGCGCACCACAACAGCCTTGGGACATTGATAACGCTCCTGAACAGCAACTGCTTCCTCTTCTGCCTTGCCAGTGTCAGCTGCAGCACCTGAACACCAGGATCATCTTGAGCAGTCCTATCATAAGTAGTTCAGCTTGTTGTGTAAGAGGTATGCTCAGTCGAGGGACCACAAGGACTGGGCATGCAACTTGCAGCGTTCAAACGGTGATCAAGGACACAGCTGCAAAAGGGGTTGGGCTGCCAAGCAACAAGCATCAAAGCCTCCTATGCAGCGTATACAAACGTGAGTGCCGTGGACACCTTGGGAAGCAGCCACACAAAGCTTTTTGCCAGCACTCCAGCAGCAGTTGATCAGGACTAGTCACTGACAAGAGTCAAGCTGGCAAATCTGAAAGCAAGCCTGATGCTAAGGAAGCTGAAGTGACTAGACTGCGTACCAGGATGGTGACTTGGCAAGCCTTGCCTGAACTTGTCCAGTTCGGCATCCTGCTGTGATAGCTTTTGTGTCAAGCGTGCATTATCTTGCTCAAGCTGACCCAGCCGTACTTGCAAAGTCTGCAGATGCTCTCGCTTCCTGCTCCTACAAGCAACACAACAAGGCTGGTCAGTGTCACTTAGCAGACAGTTGTTTAGCACATGGTTGATGGCACTGCTGACCTGCTGGACCACTGACAGCATGGATCAGCCGCTGACAAAACTACACGACAATGTAATGACTCAGGCTGATGATAGTACACTCAACAATACATAGCCTGCTGTATGCAGCACAAGTTGTGCAGAATGTGACAAACAGGAGCTAAAAAGCTGCCATCTCACCGTGACACAGATGCAGTGGCTCTGTTCTTGGCAAGGCGTCGCTGCTTCTTTTGGTCTGCTAAGGCCAGACAGCTGCTGTGGTCCAAGCCTTGATTCATGCCTCTCAGAGTGTGCTTCTCACCCAAGGCAACCGCTTATTTCTTGAAGCCTACCGGTGACTCTAACCTGCCAGCACCGCTGTCAACCTGTAAAACGGCGCAGTCGGTAAGAAAGTGATGTGCACGAGTTCAGTGTCTGGGTCTTGCCTTCACCTAAAACGACCATGAAATGACACGCTAGCAGTCAATAGTGAAGCTAATGGACAAGCAACGCAAGCTTCGGCGTGCATTTTGTAAATGAAAACCAAACGTGCCAGGAACCCAACGTCGAATGTTGCAAAATCGTCCGGGACTGGCGCAACACGTGCTTAGTGTTTAGCTTGCGATATTGCTGGTGCAGAAGGTTTGTACCTCCAGTCAGCTGACCTTGCTAGTAAGGCACAGCTAAATAAAACGGGGCGACCTGATCGATGGTCGGGTCGCATGAAGCTTAAAACAAGCTAGCGGACCTATACGCTCTGTGGACAGTGTTCGCGGCCCATGTGCTCGATGTAGCAACGTGTGTAGCCAGCTGATGCTTGTACCGGCACTCGCAGACAGTCATAAAGTTGATTCTTGACAAAGCGCGAAGCCTGGCATGTGAGCCATGCGTTCTTGTACTGCCGCACATGGGCCGACTGTATTGCCCCACATGTGTAGTGCCTTAGCAAAGTCCCCCCTGCAACCCACCCCATAACGAGCCCAGGCCCATGCATCACTCAGGAGAGTCGGAGGTGGCGGAGCTGGGACAGGTCAGAGGACAGCTGGCTGCAAATCCACATGATGTGGACCACATCACATGCTTCCATGCCTGTCAGACCAGTCGTGATGCAGTCAAACTCTGCTGAGCAGCAAGAATGCAGTGCCAACTCTGCTGAGCAGCAAGAGTACAGTGTCAACTCTTCCTGCGCAACATGTTGAGCTGAGAGCAACGATACAAATGCCAGCTCTGGTTTGCCACAGAGCGCCGGACCAGCAAGGTGCTAGGCATACAACACAGACAAGCACGGCCTGAATTGAGAATTTCGAAACACCCGTAAGCATTTTGAAGCACGGTAAGAGTCTGCACCTGCCTACTATACCTTGGGATAATAGGCTTTCATAGGTGCCATCAGCAGGGCAAGTCACAAGCTTTCAAGATTTATCAGTTGAACCATGGGTGACTTGCACAAAGTTTGTCAGCCCCATGCCGAACCTGGTGATTCTGGGAAGTCACTCTTCTCAGACAGACCTCTGACTGGTATGGTCAGAATAGCACAGTTGCAAATGAAGCATCTCACCACAGCTTACAATCATGCAGGCAAATTACTGTAATCAGCAGGAACAGCCTGAGTTGAGTGTCACTAAGATTGCAGTAGACAAACTTTTTGCTGCAATGCATTTACTATCCCGCTATTGCCTGCAGCTGAAGACTGTTGCAGCATGCTGTTCAACTTGGCAACTTGCTCTGAACACTGCCGGAAAGATTCAGTCCTGTCCTGCCCACGTCCTGCAGTGCTGGGACCTGCATCAGATGCACGACATGCTGGACACATTGCAATGCTGCATGGTCGAACGCTGGAACTGTTCAAGTTGTCGCTGTCAAACAAACATGCAGCAGGCCTTTAGATAGCAATATGCAGCAGGCCATCAGACAGCATTGCTGCGTGATCAAGCATTGAGGCTCTTCAAGTTGTATCTGTCAAACATGCAGCAGGCCTTTAGATAGCAACTGCTGCAAGCCCACAGGACCACTAACATCTGCTGCAGCAATCAGAAGACCCAAAACACAAACAGAAAACCAACAGCAGGTGGCACCTGATTGCTTGGCCATCTCAACAGTCAAACATGGCTTGGGACATGCAGTTCACTCAAAATGTAGCACATGCTTACTTGAATAGCCCAGCATGCATGTCAGGTGGACAGCGCCTAAGCTGCTTGCAAAGTTGCCTTGCTGCCAACACTGCACTGCCAGCGTGGCACTGACTCCGGCCAGCTGCTCTTTGACCTGTCACAGCACTCATCATGTCAGCACAGCTTGCCTTGCACAGCAGAGACCCGTTGCTACTGTTAGCGACTGCATGTCTCCTGTGATGACGCAGGCGAATTACTGTCACAAAGGTCAGCAGCAACCACGGATCCAGACCACTGATGATTTATCAAATCAATCAGTCAAACTACGTTTCCTGTCTTGAGAGTTCACCAGAGGAGTCAACACACAACAACTGAGAACTCTGAGTATGAATGACGCAAGTCATTCAATGCTGGTTTGGGCTACAGAAGACGTTGTGGACAACATTCACATGCGTCTAACTGTGGAAGAAGTGCAAGGTCTTGGTAGGCGGGCACATGCCACCCTACAACCTGAATGTGTCTCTCAGCATCACAAACTCCCAGCTGACTGAACCATGGTGTTGACAGCAGTCATAAGCAGAGACAAGAACTGTGCCTGCCATAAGGCATTGTGGAGCCCCAGGGGTCCTCACTGAAACCCCAGATACCCCAGAGGTCAGCATTTACATGTTACACTAAAAGGAAGAGACAGCAAGACAAACTAAATGTTGCTCACCTGTGCAGTTTGTGCAGCTGCAAGCGCTGCCTTCAAAAAGACATGATCAATGGCACACGACTCTGCCTCACCACCAGAGCTGGCATCGGCGTGCTTCTTGCTCTTGCCCTGACTCCTGTTGGGTGCTGCCTGGTTGACTGACACATTCTCTTTGTTTGCGGCCTGTCATACATGCAGCACATGTGTCATAGAGATGCCCATGCTGGCGTGTCTGTTTCACAGAGAAACTTGTGCATACGTCTCTGACGCAGACTCTTGTGGCCATGCATTGACTCAAGCAGCACTGGCTCAGCTCAAGCAACACTTGCTGAGTTCAAGGCAGTTGAGGCTGCACAAACTCAACAGAGAGTGAATGTGACGTCTTGCTGTCCACTTCATCAACATCAAAGTTTTTGTGTTGGTTCACTGACTTCGCTGAAGCAGGCAGGTGTAGGGCTGTGAAAGACATGGCATCACCTACAAAATAGAACATCTAAGCTGATCAGCCAATATGTTTGGGGGTGGATCTGGCTATTCTGGCACGAAAGGAGTGGAAATGAGCCGGCTGGACTTCGAAGGGGATATTTGAGTATGAACTTGATAAAAGCACATGGCAGACCTGCTTGCTGTCAGCATCATCTGGTGGTGGCTGATCATTCAGTTGAGTCGGCATCTGGCTGCTGTCTACCCCCCGCAGGCTGGGGGACCCCTGGGGCTCTTTGGGCCCCACCACAGACCCCTGCTCAGCACCTGGGGAAGCCCTATCACAACCCATGTCAGCCGTCATGATGCTTCCTATGAGAGATGCCAGGGGCAGTAACCACCTGCAACCCATACACCAGCCGTCACAAACCCATACACCAGCCTTCACAACCCCATACACCAGCCTTCTCAAACCACAGAAGCAACAACTGGTCATGGTAGATCTACTGACACCTTTTTCTTGAGCACAGACCCAGTCCCCTGACAGCTTGGGTGTCAGAGACACGCTCCCAAAGGTGCACTGAATTGCAGAGGTTGGCATAATGCCTGGATGATAGGATCCATGTGTTCCTTAGCTACAGCCTGCCGAACAGCTGCTGACTATATGTACAGCCGTCTGACAACATGTGGCTGTTTCGGCATTGCTTACAGATACCTGCATTTCCCATTTCCTGCAATCATGGAGGTCAGTTTGGCATTGTCTCTTCCTGCAGCCTTTGGCATACTGCAGAAACCCTCGTGAGTGTGCCTTTAGCTGTGCAAGATATGGCATCGCGTGCAAGGAGCGCTAAAGATATGGCATCGCACTTGCTGGATGTAGGGTCAACTCAGACTGCTCCTGCAAAGTGATGTTGGGCGCAGAGAACCGGATTCAGCAATTCCTCAATTTAGGACACATCACTGGCGGCGGGATTGTGATGGTTTTGGTGAGAGTTTGTTCACAGCTGATGCTGGGCAAGAGCAGAGACAACTGGTGATGTGTAGGTGGTACGGTAGACAGCAGTGTGGGCATGCAAGCATCTCAAGTGTGGATGTGCTGCCTCTCATGTACTGACATGCAAAGCATCTCAGACTTGAAATGACAGACAGGCATACAGACCACCTACGGGCATTGCCTGCCGCCCATACCTGCTTGCGTTTGGCACCTCACTCAATGCCCTCAAAACCCCCGGCAAAAATGGCTTCATGAGCTGTGCTGCCCTGCCCTCTTCGTCCAAGCAGCCCTGCTGCATGACAGCTTCTGCAAGAGCTTCCAGCTCGTCACAGCTACTGATATGTGTCACATCAGAAGCTTGCACGGCAGCTGCAGAGCCTACAGGCTGGTACTGCTGCGTCACAGCCTGAGTGTCTGAGTCTGCAGGCCATGTGACAGGTCCCGCATCTGAGCTGAGGCGCTGAACCTGGGGATGCCCTTGAGACTGCACAGTGGGGCCCCTTGTGGCAGCCACAAGACTGATAACGCTCAGCAAGGCTGAGTCTCTGAGCTGAATGACCTCAGACTCTGCAGAGCAGCTCACTGGCTCAAACCATGTCTGGAGTTTCGAGCAACAGGTCAATGAGAAGAAGAAGCTGACTGCAGCAAAAATGAAGCTGAACAATACAGTATGATCAATGGATAAACGATCAATGGAAGCTGATTGAGACACTGAGATGGTGGGTTACAACTTACAAGCTGCAAAGCCACAGCACAGAGCAGATCTGAGTCACTGAACAGCACCTGAGCTCATCTGACAAAGCTCATTGGCCCAAGCCAGCAGTGCTGTCGCCATCTCAAAGGTGGCCACAGCTGCAGGGGTGCAGCAGGCCCACTGCAGCAGGCGAGCAGCGTCCCCTGCCACAGCCAGGACCCCTGTGACCACCGAATGGCCTGCTTGGATGCAAGCTTGGCATGACAAGCCTGTCATGCTGGTACAGGCCTGATCAGGATTTGACCGGCCCTTCTTGCGCTGTGGCTCTATCACTTCCACTGTATTCTGCAACAGACCAGCAGTGGGTGCAAGGCTGGTTGTGACAATAACAACAATAATAACATTTGAAACGCTCTTCAACTCATGATGAGCTAGGTACGCACAGGACAAGTCTTGTTGCTCCAGAGCAGCCTGTCTTGTGCATTACTATAAGGCCTACTGATACGACAGATTTGACAATCATGTAACGTTCTGACAATGCTTGACATTGTTGACAAGAATTTGGCTTAGCATGCAGCACCTGGCGGGCAGATCAAGATTGCAACAGCAAGCAATTGCTGGACAGTATGTATGTACAGTAACAGGAGCTGACTGCAGTCAGAAATGTTGTATACGCAACAGGGTATATTGTGTACCATGAGGCCTGCCACTTCAGATGCCTCCAGACACTGCAGCTGCTGCAGCACCTGCTGAGCGACTTCACAGCTAGCCAAGACAGCAGCTTCAGCAGCAGCTGCTGCTGTTTCAGTCACTGCAGGACCTGTTGCAGCACCCCCTCTGTTGCTGTGTTCCTGCTCTTGGGCTAGCAAATCTCGCTCAGCACTTGACTGCCTGGTTTGGATGCTGTCAACAGCCCCTATGGCCGCTGGGAGGGCTGCCACAAGTGCCCTGCTGTGCGGCTGCTGTTCTTGCGGCAAGTTTTGTGTTGATGCTATCTGGAGGTGCAACGCTACCCTGCAACCACCTTTGTACGTCAGGTGTTTTTCCTTCTACTACACCATAAATTTCCATTTGACATGGACAAATTCCCTGCTCTGCCCTTACAGGTGGAAGAGTTTGTGCAACAGTCTGGCCATGCAGACCAAACAGGTAATGCTCCAGCCCATCATCAGAACAGTCGATGCGACTGTTGATCAGAAGGTTGGCACGCCATGGCGCATGCCATAATGGGATGGGATCCTTGTGTTGTTGCATGCCAGCTGACCATGCATGCCCATGCACAAATGCAAAGCAGAAGTCAGATGTGTGCAAGCTGAGCTCAGTCACCTGTTGTACATCACCAGGGCTGCTGGTGCTAGGGCTGCCTGCATTGCTCTGCCCTCCTCGCTTGTACCAGGCAGTGCTGCTATGGCAGTCATCAGGGCATCAGTTGGACAGCTTGCAGCTGATGGCTGCAATAGGGGCAGGGCATTGGCCAGCAGCCCCTCGGACAGGAGTATTGCCCTGATGCTGTCATCTTTCAAACCTACATCCAAACACCTGCAGCAACGTTCCAACGCAGATTGCATTTTTTGTTTTCCTCAAGATCTGAGAGCATGCTTTCCTGTGTGCTACATTTGTGCACAGATGCAAATGACAATACACTGACCATGCAAGCACCCTGATACATGATAAAGCAAATCGTAGATGCAGTATGCCGGGACCAAATGACAGCAACCCACAATTCTGCCATGAATGAAAATATCAGCATGCCGGAAGTAAGGTTGTACAGACTGCATCATACACCACCAGGGCAAAGTACAGAGCCTTCAAAAAGAAAAAGAAGAGTGTACACTTGTCAGGGAACATAAAGGGAGACTACTGAGGCAGCAGCCCAGAGCTATGACCATAGGCCATAGCTAGAGCCTTATACCATGCTGCTGATGCATGCAAGTAGTTGGATGATGGCGCACCTGAAGGCAATGGTGGGCGACATGCCAGACGTTGGCTCATCAGGGCTTGTTGAACTCAGGCCTGGCCCTAGGGCTGTTGTCAATGCAGTCACCAGGGCTCTGGACGGCCCAGCCAACACACACTGCAATGAGGCCTTCAGCTCGGTGTCACTCATGCTGTCTTCCCTGCTGCTTTTGACCAATCGCTTCAAACACCTGCAATATCAAGCATGGCTGTTGTTCTTGGTGCACAAGGGTATTGTGGCGTGTTGAAGGCTTGCGCACATCTGATCTGCAACCTGAGCAAATGGCTCTGTTGTGCTATTTGTGGACGACTCATGACCTGTGACCCTGTGCCATTTATTGCATGTGTCTCCTGTTGCATGTGTCTGCTTGGTTGCATGTGTCTCCTTGTTGCATGTGTCTCCTTGTTGCGTTTGTTTCCTTGTTGCCGATGATCTGACAAGTGGACCCACCTCGTGTCACGTGTCACTCAAGTATGCATTTGCCCGTCAAGACATCCAGCAAGATACTGCCACAGATGATCAAGCGTCAAAGTACCAGTCAAGAAGCAAATCATTGCATCCTTGTAGGGATACTGGAACTGATCTGGAGAGACAAGACTTGCCCGGCCAGTACCTAGCTTGGCATGTGCCAGAAAGCGGGAACATTGTTGCTGTTCTTTCGACCCAATTGTTCACAGTGTACATTGTAGCAGCGATCTGCTCACTGATGCAGAAAAGAAACGCATTTCTTTGTGACAACATCCAATGGCCAGTTACCTAGCTTGGACTGCAACTGCGGCTGGAGCTTCTGTCAGTGCAGCTGCAATGTGCATCACTAACCCCCTGCAAGGGGCACTCTGGCAGAGCCCAAGCGACTGCACCAGGGCATTTGCAGGGAAGAGCCCCTGCAGCGCAGTGTCCTCCTCCTGCTCTGCTGCCACAGCTGTGGCCAAGCCTGTGCATAACTCTGTCATGCCTTCCAGAAGAGAGTGCCACGCCTCTGCAGTCTCTTGCTGCACCACCTGTGCATGGCGCATCAGAGATGTCACTTGCAAAGCCCCTGTTTGCAGGTTTGTCTGGAGGCCAGTCTGTCAGCTGCACCCATGCGTCGCAAGCCCAGAGTAATGATACTAACAACAACGACCATGTTTTCCAGCTCACGAAGAGCTAGGGGGGTGCAGGACAAGTCTTGTCTCTCCAAAGCAGCCCACTCAAGCCCATTGTGCAGGACACGATGCTCACAACAGCATGTGAGTTGCAACTGCTGCAAGGACTGCATAGCTTGCAAGCAGGTCAAGTGTGGGCAGGCTCAGATCAGCGCCAGCAAAGAATGCAGCTTTGGCCAGTTGTAGAAACCCATCAGCAGCAGCATATGGGTCCCATCATTGCGAGGCCCATATCATTTGCGCCCTGAAACACTTGGAGCATACTCAAGCATGACTTCCCCACCTCTGCATTCTCTTCTTCGGGTTGATCAGGGCTGCCAGCAACAGCCTTCGTCTGCTTCCTGCCCCTGCGCCGCTTGCCGCCCTTGCTTGGTCTCGCCTCAGCAGCTGCCAGGGCACTGTCCTGTGCTGGGGCTGATGACAACAGATGATCCCTCAGGGCTGCCACAAGTTCCACCACTCGCTCTACAGGCGCTCCTTGCAGGAGAGAAGCGCAGAAGGCTTTGCCAGCTGAAGGATTTTGGCGCAGCAGCATGGCTATCCTAGCAGGACCCTCACCACCATCTGCGCTTCCCAAGGCATGAGTCAATCTGTAGGGTTTTGTGCGCTGTATGCAAGCATCTGGCTACCCTAGCCAGACCCGCACTACCATATGCATCACAACGCCTGTGAAACAACAACCTGTGCTGCGTACAAGCAGGGGCTGCAATATATGTCCCTGCCATGTGCAGCAGAAGAGTATTGGTGTGGTGTGGTGTGGTGCTGCATGCACTGCAACAGGCTGCAGTGTAAGGAGTGTCCTATGGGCCGCCTGATGATCCTTCTGTGATGGCAGCTCCTTGCACTGGCAAGTACAGAAGCAGCAGCATAGCCCTTACACATTGGCTCAAGCATCAGGCTGCTAGCTGGACACTGAGACAATACAAGCTCTCGGCATGCCTTTGACATACATGAATTGATCTGCAATAAGGTCACAAGCATGAGCCGCCTGAATGATTGCAACTTTTGACTGCCCTCCTGAAACCTGCGCAGGCAACTGCCCTGCCCATGTACGACCGAACGCTCACCCAGAACTGGCTGTGTGCAGAACTTGATTGCGTTTTGAGAGGACAAAGCTTCCCCCAAACACAGTCTCACACATGGGTGCACATGTGGTATCAGACGCTCTGTCACACCCTGAGTGAGTGCGTCACACATACAGCACGGCAATGACAAGCACCTGGAAGATAGCTTGGCAGCAACAACCTTTGCGTCACACATACAGCATGGCAGTGACAAGCACCTGGGAAATAGCTGGGCAGCAACAGCCTTTGCACCCGCTCTGCCACTTGAGGCACGTCCTGTCCCATCACGTCCAGCAGCTGCTCAACATCAACAATGTCCACAAAATGCAGCTCCCTCACCCGCCTACAGACACAGCATTTTTTCCCCTTCCCAGACACAGCATGTTTTCCTCCCAGACACCGCATTTTTTCCTCCCAGACACGCCATGTTTTTCTCCCAGGCACAGACCTAGCATATGGTTTGGCAGCATCTGAGACGCTATCTTGACGCTATCTTGTGAATGCTTGACACATGCTGTGCCTCACAATGTCTGATTTCAGGCCACAAATGTCATGACTGTCTTGCTGCTTTCCTCTTGGCAGAGTCATACGCCCAGTCCTGGGTTCTCACAAGCAGGCCTGTACATACAGCGCTGCAGAAAGCGAGCAATGCAGGTTACGCTGACTAAAGCTGCTGCGCTCAAGCAGAACAGCAGTACACAAAAGTGCATCGACTTGCTACTGTGCAACAGGTAAGCAGCAGATCTGTGAGCAGGTGCATTTCACCTTGTTCATGTGCTGAAGGTGTGCAAACTTACATGACAGTGAGCAAGAGGTCTGCAAGAGCCACTCGCACTTTGAGGGCTGTGTCGTGCAGCAGGGGGCCCAGCTTGGGTAGCACCACCTTCAGCAGGGGTTGAGCCAGGGGGTTGTCCACCAGCCCAGTCAACCCCTGCACCGCTGCCAGCCTGACCCCAGGAGAGGATGAGTCATATGCCACCTCATCTGCATGCACACACGCACTGCAACTCAGTTGTGGCCGTAAACAAAGCCCAAGCACTGATGTGAAGCATGCAGCAGGAGGGCATTCTGTGTCCTTTTGTGCTTGTCATGGTGTGGTTTTAGACCAGGTGAAAAACCCCGAAATGCCATGGACAGTTTCACGGCCACAAGGCATTGATTCAGGTCATGCTCAGCAGCATAGGCCCTGTGTTCATGATGTGCACTTCATTGCCCATGCTGAAACTGATTGAAATGATCAACTGAGCAATATTGTCAGAAACCACCAGAACCCAGTCTGCATGGTTTCAGCAGGCAAACATTTGATCTCTGTTGGGCTCGTTGCCCAGGCAGCTGCACACAAAATTGGCATGCACCAGAGCAATGTCTGTCAGCTAAGACTTGGCCGTCAAGCCCTGATGCATGCATGTGATGCCCGTCAAACTGAGGCGTGTGTCAACTTGAGAAACTGCTGCTCTCAGGTATGGGAAACAAGCCATCAATAACAAGTTTTAAAAGTGATGACCAGAACAACATGGTCGTAAGGTAACAGCTGACATACCTGTCAAGTGCTTGAGGTATGCTGCAGTGATGCCAGCAGGAATGAGCTCCCAGTAGGTGTTCAGAAGTGCACAGATGCCCGAGGCTGCTGTGATGCGCACTGCTGGAGCCTCGTCCTGCAGCCCTTTGCTGAGCTCCTCAAACTGTCGCTGCAGCAGCTCATCACTCTCCTGCAGCTGACACCAGATTGCTGATACCACGCCACCATCTTGCAACACAGTGCTAGTTTTTGTCCATTGCCGCGAGCCAAACTATCAAATTCCTTTGAAATGTGACCAAACACAGCTTCTGTAAGGGTTGAAACATGCAAACTATGCTGCTTGAGTGGCCAGGAACATGTGCTAGCATGTTGCAATGCATCAGCATGCACAGGACAAATCAAGCAGTTGGTTCTGCTTGAGTGGGCAAAAAGACATGGGGTGACAAGTCTGACTGCTGCTGGTGGCATGTATGTCTTTTAGCAATCCCATTTGAACCCTTCAGGAAGGTTGCAGATGCGTGCATGCATGGTGTTCAAGCAAGGTTACATGAGTACTTTACAGGATGCCATTGGTGCTGGTGATGATCTTGACATGGGGGGTTCGTATGTTACATGTCAGCTTTGCATATGGCATACTCAACCAGGCCATATGCCATCTCAGAACAGGGCATACGGCATCTCAAAACATGCCATATGGCATCCCAAAACAGGGCACCTGGCATCTCAAAACAGGCCGCATGGCTGTACAACGGGCACTCCACCTTGGGCTGTGATTTGCACAGCTGAAAAGCTGAAGAGCGCTGACACCCACCTCAGCAGATGAACTGGTGTCTTGCAATGGGAAGGCGTCAACCAGCAGCTGCAAGGCATTGTTCCTGACTCCAGCATTGGCAGCAGCCAGGTCCCTGAAGAGCAACGGGTGGTACAGGCGCAGCAGCATGGCATCAGTGCCTGGGGTCAGCCTTTGGGAGTGCAGCCCCTCCAGGACTCGTCTAAGGGAGGCTGCCAGGGCAGGGCTGGAGGCCCTCAGGGCACTTCTGATCAGGCTCTGCAGAATGCAAGGTACTATCGCTGACTTGGGCTGCTAGGAAGCTGTTGGGGCACGGCTGCAGGCCTTCTGGGCATGCCTGATTAGACTCAGCAGAGAGGCGACAGGAATATTGGTGAGATTTGGAATCTGATGCAAGGCAAAGAAGCAGGCATGGCATTAGTGAGTGGGAGGCAACGAAACAGTCATTTCTGAGAATTGTCAGGGCAGGGCTGAAGATGCTGTGGGCATCCTGATCCCAGTTTACCTGTAGACAATGTCAGTTGATGTGGTTCTAGGTATAAGAGGCAGAACTGCAAGACTTGGGTACAGAGTAGCATGCATCAGAATCATAGGTAGGCAAAGCAGCCTTTCAAGCAACAGACATACATGCACACCAGCGTGTCCTGCGCTACATCTGTCATGCTCTCATGAAGGTCTGATCTCCCCTGCAGAGCTACAGAGTATCATATGTAAACAACAGTACAATGCAGATACAGACTGCTTCCTATTGGGTGTGCATACAGGGTAGGATAGAACAACCCATGCACAACGGTCAGCCATGAGTGTTACTGTAGTGCAGTGATGACTTCACGTGCTCACATTTTGTATGAGGTGTGTTTCAATGCGCTCCAGGCATGCCCCTGTTGCTGCCCTCCATGCCTTGAAGACAATTTCACCATAAGCATCCAGCACTGACTTACGCCCGGACACGATCTGGTTCAGGATGACGGCTGTGAGCTCGTACACCATCTTGGGCTGCAGGGCAGGGCATACTGTACTGGCCTGTTGCTTACTGTGCTGTCTCATCATGTGTGCATGCAGCTTGCTGCTCCGAATGAAGATCCACGTGCAGTGCAAATGCAGCAGAGTTTATACTGGTTCTAGTTTCAAGCCTCAGCATGCTAAACCGCAACACCTGTGTCGGTTGTGTGTGTGAGGCTTGAGTGGAACAGCTTTTCTGTCCTCATCAAGAGTGCAGAGGTGCAGGCTGCTGGTGGCTTCGTTTTAAGGAAGGCCCAGATGCCCCTATCAGCACAGAAGATGACAATGTGCAGCCAGACATTGAGCTTTGCAGCCAACCATGCAGCGTTTGTTGATTCACATGCAGAGACTTACATGCAGGGTGAAAAGGTGAGCAATGAACTTGCGGCCGTCAGCGCAGCGTAGGAAGGGCGGCAGCATGGCGGCCCGAACCATGAGGGCCTGCACCCCCTGGATGGAGGGGTCATCAAAGTCCAGCAGGGCTAGGGCACCCCGGGAGCTGTAGCAGCGTTTCACATCCGCTGCACGCCCTGCAATAGTGATGACAGGACTGATAATCAAGGCGCTTGCTGGGCCAGCAGGCATCAGGTGGGGGCAACGCGTTTCGAATCCTTCCAGACTGGCTTGTTCAAAGCATTGTATGTTGGCGCTGCAAGGTGACCAGCCAAGGCATCATAAAAGGGTAGTCGGGAAAGTCACAGGGAAGCCCAGAGTACCTCACCCTGGGGCTTTTCTTCAACCAATGCCATGTGGCATAGTGTTTTTTTAAACTTTTTACAGTGATGGCGAAGGCAGGTCTGGCAGTGCATGCAGCTGTGCAGCAAAAGCATGCCTAGTGTGCATGTTGATCATGGTTGCAAAGCCAGCATCAGCTCAGCAGCGATGATGGTGCTTGCTAAATCACCCGGTCATTCGTGTTACCATTGCCACATCTGCTGTACGCTCTGGACTGGAGGAGGTAGACATATGGGTCCAGGCTGTGCTTGCATGGCATGCATCAGCTGGTATTTGAGGCTTTCTGTTTGCTGAATGGAGCAATCCCTTGGAGTTTCAATGGCGAGGGCTGCGCTTCAGCTGTGGCACAGCTTTGCATCTGCTGCCTGCCATATGCAGGTGAGCCACCAGCTGACGTCGAGATGCCTGACAGCGTTTGGGCTGCAAAAATGCTGTGAATGCTGTAGCAGGCAGCCGCTGGGTGCAGGGCTTCACAGTGATCGCTGCTAAGAAGACTTACACCCTGACCTTCATACTGCTGCTCAGATTAGCCAATAGTACTGAAGCATAACAGCTGTGCTTCTGAGGCTTGACCAACTCCTGAGAGTGAGGGATCCATTCACAACAAACGTGTGTTGTTGGTGCTATGAACACAAACAGCCACACGGCTTTTGGAGTGCATAGTAAAGAGTTCAGAGTCACACGCACGAGAGCATCCTTCTCAGTGCACACCTGAGACAGTGGCTTGGTAAAGGAGGTATGGGATCATCTGGGGCACCATATCAGCTTTGCCTGGCAGCTCTTTCTGCCACCAGAGGCAGCACAGCTTCACCACAGCATCTTGCAGCTCAGCTGCACCATCCGCCATCTGCATCACAAGTTGCCACTCAGCATGGACTCTGTGAATGAAGATTTTCTGTTGCACCATGCACAGCGATGTTGCATCTTGCAGCTCATCGGTCTTGTCTGCACTGTGTTGGATTATTGGCCCATCCATAAGACAAAGCATGCTGGCTGTCTTTCACAGTGTGCTGGATTGCTTGAGCTGCCATGATCTGCCAGGATGCCATGAAGACATGGGAGAGCGATGACTGTTGTCAGGTATTTTTGATACCATGATGCTGTACACAAAACGCCAGTGCTGTCATGCCCTGACAGCAAAAGCTGCAGCGTACTCTGAGCATGCCGTGCAACAAGGGACTTATGCACTGCCAACCAAGTCTACTGACTGTTTGAGGCTGGACTCCTGAAGTAAGCAATGGTGCATTGCTATGGTGTCCCAGAAGCTTGTAGGTGACAAAGGCATGCTGATGTGGTTGCTGTAGTAATGGCCTGGTCTTACATACATGCTCAATTGCATGGGAGTATAGTCACATGTACCAAGATGCCCTGATCATGCAGATGATGCGCTGCTGCCTGGAGGGCACTGACAATAGCTCCTTGTCCTTCCTCAGCCATAAGCCTGATCAGGCATACTAAGTTTATCAGCAGCTCCTCTGCCTGCACAAGCTGTACACTGAATGCTGCTGGGTTGCTGAACGGAGGCGAGCATGAGAGCCAGCAAGCTGATGACTTGCAACATGAACCTTTTTGCAAGCTAAAGTGCTTATGTTGACAGTAGATTTGCTAGCATGCATCAGATGCTGGTGTGTGACCTGTTGGCTTTCTGTTTCTGCACTTTCTTCATCTGCATGTGCCTCTGCCTCTGCGTGAAAGCTGGCCAATGCTACCTTGACCTAAAAGGCAAAGGTACCAGCGAGCTTGGACGCCATGCAGTCTTGTTGGCCAACAACTAGGTACAACCAGCGCTATTCACGGCAAACCTGATGCAGGACAGCCTGGCTTAGATCTTCTTTTGCTGCAGTGGGCCAGGTTTGCACCAGTTCTTGCAATTTAGCTGAATTACCCTTCTGCAGCCAAGCATATAAGTCTGCTAAAACCAGGCTTCTGCTACACCCTTGTGGCCTGCAACTGTGGCCCTGCAGCCCAGCTCTGCTTTGCTTACGCTTGACGACAGAAGCTCGTGGGCAGGGGAGCATGTCTGGGCCCGCAACGCCTCAAGTAGCTCCTCTGATTCTTTTGTAAGGTGCATTGTATTTGAGTGACAGTCTCAGCCAGGTTCAGATCAAGGCTGAGTGGGACAGAAACTGTGCTGAACTGTCATTGCAATATCAGGCTGTCTTGTCTCAGTCGTGGTCTGCAGTTGCTGTTGCTGGACGCAAGGCGCGTCAACAAGAAGCAAAAGCACGCTGTGCAGCTGTCGTGAAATTTGAAAATCTCTTCGTCTTGCCTCTCGAGAGCAGTCTGCGGCATCGATCTTTGTCGCTGAGGAAAACAGCTGGACATTACCTGCTCAACTTCATCTCCGGTAGCCGGGGAACAGCAAAGCACGGCAAAGCACCTTGCCACAGTGAAATGGTTGACGAATGCTATATGCCATGATAGTTGAGCGGGTATGGCACAACTGCAGTATAACTCAGCTTGCACGTAGATGTAGGTCGTGCAGACTGATGTCTAAACCTGAGCTGTGCACAGGTGCCAGACGCAGAGTTCTTTGCTGTTGAGCAGGCTATCTTGGCTGCTGAAAGACAACGTGGAGCGGCACTTTACGCTAGCAGTGCTGCTAAAGCTGGTCCACAGTGCCTAGCATCATCAGCACATCCTTTGAACCGATGCTCTGTGAATGCAAAGGCAATTGCTGTGGACAGCAAAAAGCGGAAGCTCCCTCTGTCTTTTGCTCAGCAGGAGAAGCGCCCAGCACCTGCCACAACTGCTGCACTGGACTACAAGGTACATTGCCCATGTCACCTTGGCAAGGCAGACCAAGGACCACTCTGATCGTCCAGAGCTGCTCTCAGCACTCACTACCAGAAGCTGGATCTGCCGCTGATCTCATACAATGCACACGTTCAAATGTCGGTGTCTGCTGACAGGGTCACACCATCTACACATACACAGCCGTGGAGGTCGACTATCACTGCACACAGCTTCTGAAAGACCCGCCAAGCACAGTTGGCTTTGATATTGAGTGGCGCGTCACTTACAAGGCCGGAGAAGCTCCCAGAAAGACAGCCTTGCTGCAGCTGTGCAGCAGAAGGCAGCATGGGCAGTACCAGTGTCTGCTTCTGCACATTGCGCACAGTGGGCTCACGCCAGCTGTGGTCCAGATTCTGGAAAGCAAGGTATGATGTCAAAGCAACACAGTGAGATCTCCTCATTGGTGGCAGATATCACAGCAAGATCAAAGCCGTACCAAAGGCAACGCTGTACTGTGCAGTAAACAACGCGCTGTACTGTGCAGTAAACAACGCGCTGTACTGTGCAGTAAACAACGCGCTGTACTGTGCAGTAAACAACGCGCTGTACTGTGCAAATGAACCCTGCAAGCGTGTGCATGCAGCAGCAACTGCTTAGCAACATGAACATGCTTGGTACCCAGCCTGAGCATGACTCATATGCAGCCAAGCCCCTGAGCTGTTCATTGCTACCAAACAGTGCAGTTGGAGCAGATATGCCCTCAGACACAAACATTTGGCTGAGACAGATACATTACAGCTACACAAGAATCATCACCACACATTGCTTGCAGGAGATGAAGAAGATTGGTGTGGGCATCTCTGGGGATGCACACAAGCTACACAGGGACTTTGGGGTGCAGTGTGTCGGCCTGGTGTGCCTGTCTGAGGAGGCCAATGTGCGTCTGTGCAGTTCTGCCAATGGCAGGATGCCCCAGAAGTGGAGCCTGGCGGGTAAGCACACTTCTCAAGTTTCTTTCATGGGTTCATGCAGCATGTGTCTTTTACCCCCTAGGGTCAGGTATGTGCAGTGGCTGAGTAGCTCCCTGTACGAGGTTCTAGTTTGGCAGCCAGCACACCAACAAGTTTTTGTTCGTTTCGTTTGTTTGTTTGTCGTTTGTTTGGTGTGTTTCTTTGGCTTTTGCCCCTCCCCTTTCATGTTCTTGCGCACCTAAAGCAGCTGGTATTCAGACAACATCCAAGGACAGGCCACAGCCAATTAGATGCGAGGTCTCACCTCAATGACCAACCCTTGCGCTCAAAATGCTAAATTCGAGTCGACTTTTTAGTCTATTTCTTCTCCTGCACATTGCATACTTCAGATGGTGGAAATGCTGTTGCCCCTCCTTTGCCTATTCATCCTGCAACAGCTTCATATTTCCAATGTTTAAGTCAGGAGATGCTCACACAAGTTGATTAGGACTAGGACGTGGGCACACAGCAGCAATCAATGTGATCAGCGCTGTGTTCATATCTTGCAGGCCTGATGCAGGAGCTCTTGCACCTGACACTAGATAAGGGCACTGACATCAGATGCAGCAACTGGGAAACCTGCCCCTTGTCACCAGAGCAGAAAGCATACGCTGCAACTGATGCCTACGCAGCTGTCGTGCTCTATCAGGTGTGCTGGAGCATGGCTATACTGTGCATCATTACGATTGAGTCTTCAATGATGTCAGGGTTTCTGGCACTGGATCTGAGGCCATTCCTGCAGGGATGCAAAGCAGCTTGCCGTGAGTGCACGTACTTTGTGTTGCTGGTGGAAGCATGCAAGGCGGCTTGCCATCAACGGATACAGAATGTGGTTTGCTACTGAGTGAGGCTTGTTGGCTTATGTCCTAAGTCATGTGGGTCTGACATAATGAACAGCCTGAACTCAGGGCATCTTGCCTCAGAGACATTGTTAGTTCCAGCTGCATCTCAGCATTGATGCAACTCAGCTTTGGTGCACCTAGCTTTGGTGCATGCTGCCCTTGTCAGTTTGCAAGGCAGTCTCTGCAGCCAGCCACAAGGCAGCAGTCTGTCCGTCTGTCCGCCCTCCATCAGGCTGCTGATCCTACAGGTGCTCCAGGGAATGCCCATCATAGCTGCGCCACCCAAGGCTGTTGAGACTGCCCCTGCCCCTGGGCCAGCATTGCCTGCAGAAGGTGCCATAGCAGAGTTGGCCGTACCAAGCCAGGCTGTACTGCTGCCACTGCAGCCCAGCAAGCTGACTGTCTACAGGCTCTTTGCTGACCAGGTCTGCTGCTGCTAACAAGGGCGCTTGCATTGCTGCTGTTGTTGCTGCTGCTGCTGGTGCTTCAGCGGATCTGCTGGCAGTGATTTGTACTTTGTGCAGCACCAGCACCAGCAATACTACGCTGCTGGTGGCGCCTTGAGCTATCGTGCTGCTGCTGCTTATAATGCTGCTTGTAATGCTGCTGCTTGCAATGCTGCTGCTTGCAATGCTGCTGCTTGCGATGCTGTTGCTTGCAATGCTGCTGCTGCTGCTTGTAATGCTGCTACTTGCAATGCTGCTGCTTGCAATGCTGCTGCTTGCAATGCTGCTGCTTGCAATGCTTTTGCTTGCAGTGCTGCTGCTGCTTGTAATGCTGCTGCTTGCAATGCTGCTGCTTGTGATGCTGCTCCTGCTCCTGTTGTCCTGCAAAAGCTGCTTTGACTGCTGCAATGGCCACCAGCACAATGTAGCGTGACTGTCATGAAACTGAAACCACGCAATAGACTTACGCTCAGCATGTTGTGTCGTGTGAAGGTCTGTGATGCAGAGCAACTATACGGAGGCCATAGCTAATCGGTGTTAGATCAGGTTTGCTTTTTTGTATGATGCAGAGTGTTGGTGTGAATACCACAGCTGGTCCATGTGTGTGTGTGATGCAGGGTGTCAGTATGGATTCCATAGCTAGTCAGCGTGCACTGCAGCTGGGCACAGTGCAGAGCTACATTGCAGAGGCAATGGCAGCAGGGTATGGGTACCCCTGGCATCGCATGGGGGTCCCCTACCATGTGCTTGCATCCCTCTGCAGTCATGTCAGGGCGTACCACAAGCATGTTGAGCAGTGTCACAAACAGCAGGCACAAACACATCAGTTGCCACAGTCAGGAGAGCAGCAGGAGCATGTTCACCAGTTGGAGTTGGAGTGCGAGTTGCAGCAGCCGCAGCAGCAGCAGCACTATCAGTCACAGCACCGCCACCATCAGTCACAGCAGCAGCAGCAGCGACAAAGAGGTGTTAAGGAAGGTCAGACACACACCCAAGCTGACAATGCTGATGCAATATTTGCGGTCCCACCAGCGTGGGAATGCAAGGAGGCAACAGCTGCAGTGGCAGCTGACTTGAGTCAGGATGAAAAGTCAAATCTATCTTCAACATTAGCACGAGGCCAAGCTGTGTGTAGTGACTGCAAGCTGCCGTGTGACCAGGGCGCTGTTGTGATGCACAACAATGGTGCAGTGCAAGTGTGTCATGGGGTTAGGGCTGTGGGGTGTGGCCCCAACAGTAGAGTTGTGCAGCTTCCTGATATGAGCCTCCTGACAGAGCTAGTGCAGACAGGCAAAGGCACAAAGGCCCTGCAAGATAGCATGGATGATTGTGACATGACGTATGGCCAGTTGCGCCTGGCATTGGCACACTTGTATTGCTTGCTGCGCAACAGTGTCTGTCAATGTACTTGAAGGACGTGTGTAGCTTGTGCGCAGCTGCTGATGGTTGCAAAGGACCTGAAAGTTGCTGCTGCTGGATTCTCCTATGTGAGTGTCATTGCAGTTTGCATGTGGCAGTCCCATGCTGCTGTTGTGTTGCCCTGTTGCATTGTCAATCAATCTACATTCCTTATGTTTTAAGACTCATCAGAGGAGTCTACAGACAAGAACTGGGGAGATTCTCAGAATGCTAAAATTGACTGAAACATATCAGTCAGGGCTGTTTTGGGCCACAAAAAGGGCCAGATTTGGAAGTCAAAGCTCTACATCCACATGCACTCTAAACGCAGAGGGAATCCTAGCATAACATGTCTGACAAGGTGCAAGAGTCTGTCTTGTGGGCTGCTTACTCTAGTGCCATGGCCGTATGATTGCTATGGCTAGCCCTGAGCCGTTACCAACTTGATCATGTGTGCTGCTGCCAGTTGCCCTGGCCTGCATCTGGATAGGGATGACTTATGTGCCTCGAACCATGCTGCATCATGTGTTCACTAGTGCAGTACAGTAATACTTACAGCCGTCATAAGATCAACCAGTTTGTGCAGCACTACCGTAGCATGAATTGGATGCCATGATCTACACAGAGGATGAAATGCACATGCCATGTACAGCAATGTGACCAGTTATCATGAAACCTTTGTGTACATAACATAAATTTGCGACACAGCCAGTTTCTTACTGATGCAGATGCACCCCCCACAACACCATCTGGATGAATGAGATACTTACCTTTCGGGCAGCAAATGAGAGTGCAACTGAATATTATTGCATTTAATTGTGGCCCATCTGAAAACAGACTACACAGTGTTGAACTCAGATCTGAATTGTGCCAGTCCCTTTGGTCACAAAAAAATCCCTCAAACACTTGTTCAAAACATTATCCTACTACAACGCCACATGCTGTTGCAACAGTCAATGTAGCTGCAAAGCGTCCACTATCACTGACTTGTTCTGTGAAAATTGCAAGCCTCAAAAATCATCCTGGGGAGCAATTTGTTCAACTGTTGGATAGACATCGTGAAATGTGTGACAAGCACCATGTCAGCAGGTCTGGCCTCTGCTGCAACCACCAGATTGGATTGAATCTGAACTGTAAAAAAAGCGACTCGCAAAGAATACCTGGCAGGCGTCAAGCTGTTTGCTTGTGACTGGCCCGGTCTATGTGATAATGGAAAATCTGAAGCCCAAAGTGAGCTGATCTGCTGAAAAGTGAAAAGAAAATGGAAAGAAATCCAGTGCTGTCGGAAACCTGAACATGACAAGCTGGTCTGAGAGCCCAAGCTGAACATTGGCTGAACATATACAGAAAAAAGGGCAAAAACGTGTGGGTAACTTCAAAGCTGGTCTTGGCTGGGACGCAAGAGCTGAGGCAAACGTGCAGAGGCAGGCAAAGATTTATGTGTCCTGTCACATTTGGCAGCCTGCAGGCACAGACTCGCACTCAGCACAGACATCACAACAAAAATCCCAGCGTGCTGAGCATTACTTTGGCAAAGTATACATGCATGCACAGTTTCTTTGTAAGATGCATGCAAGCATTGTCAACCATGCACATGCACAGTCTCAGTGCTTTGTTTGGCCGTGTAGATAGCCACAGGTGAGCAGTGCAAAGTGAAGCTGTGCCACAGTGCAACCTAAACATGACCAGGGGACTTGGTGAACATTGCAATCATAGCAGTGTTCCTCATCACAAAAGACATGACAGACAGATGCCATTAGCTGCAGGTAGTTGTGGCTGAACATTGATCCTAGACAAGAAGACCCGCCTTGAAAGGTCTACTTATATCTGGAGGTCGCTCCTGCAAAATTGGCAGCCATCCAATCCAGAGTGGAGTGCTGCAGTTCCTCTAGCTGTGACGCATGCACTGCCTCTACTTCTGCTGCAGACATCGGCAGGGATCCAGAACAGTTCGTTACACATCGAGGCCTTTGCACTTGGCCAAAACGTGCTACAGCTTTGGGAGTCTGAGATGGCAGATATGTGGCAACAGCAGGGGAAAGCTGCTGAGGTATACATGGTGCCGAGGGGTCAAGCTGGAAGGAGGGCTGAAGAGGCTGTGGGGAGATGAAAAGAGCAGAACGCTGGGCTGATTGCAGAAATTTGGGAGAAGCCCGAGTGAGGGACTGTTTGGGCCGGACAGAAGAAGGAGGCCACAGTTGATGCGGGCTGCCAGGGGGGGTTCTGGCAGGAAGAGGCAGCATGGAGGAAGAGCAACGGAAAGGCTGCTGTGCTTCTGGGACAGAACACGCCTTGTGCAGCTGCCGCACTGGCCAGGCATACTCAGCGGTGGACAAAGATGGCTTGGGTGCATCCTGTTGGTGCATGATACTGGGCAGCTTACTGCTGTGATCAGAGGCAGATGCAATGCTCCAGCTCTGCTGGTGGTTGCTCTGAAGCTGCCGGCAGAGCTTCTTGAAGCTCTGTAGGGATCCATGAGAGGCATCCCAAGCTTGCCTGTGCTGCGCTGAGATAGCCACGCTGTCATCTGACTGTGAGGCGTCACCTGAGGCTGGCTGAGCTTGCACGCTGTGCCACAGCTGTGGCGTCTGCGGGACTTGACGGTCAAACACTTGCGCTTTGGCAGAAGGACTGGTCACAAAGCACTGGGCCCTGGGGGTAGACCAGGCAGTGTGCAGTGCATGCATGCCTGCTGTGCTGCGCCTGATGCTGCCAGGAGCATGGTGAGAGCCAGAAGTGAAAGTTGGGGGAGCTGTGTTGTGGCGTGGAAGGGAGTGCACGACCCTTCTGGGCTGCTTGGCGCCCACAGGGACAGACTGGCAGGAAGCCATTGCTGGAGCATTGACTTTGATACTGCTGTCATGGTTGGCTAGGTTGCACTGGAGGGTGTAGTTCAACACAGGGTCTGATTCATGGGAGAAAGGCTTTGCTGGCAAGGGATGAGCAGGGTTGTTTGCGATGCTTTCGGGAAAAGGGGCCGCCTCTGCCATGGAAACGTCTGAAAGTCGATCTGGGACTTCAGACTTGAAATCCAGCGGAGGTATGGATGTCAGCGGGGTGCAGATGGGGAGAGCTTTTGCTTGGCACTTATTTGGCATGTCTGAGGCACTACTGTCTGCTATATATGATCTGAAGCTGCCAGATGCTTGGTAGCCTGCAACTGACTTGGGCGCATCCAAGTTGTCAGGAACAGACACAACAAACTGGTCACCTGTGCCAAAACTGGAGTTGTTTCAAGATGTGATGATAAGTTTTCTAGCTTGCAGCAAACATGGGCGATGGCTCCTTTGGTTTGCAGTATCTCAGACCAAAGGAAGCAAGCCTGAAAACAGGCTATCACCTGCGAATGTTGCAGCACTAATGCCCTTGAGCCTAGTCATTTCCGTCTCTCGCAAGCTCAGTCTACCGGACAGAGCAGTGTTGGCTAGCTCCAGTGCATAGATACGAACCTGCAGCTCTTCAACCTCATTTCGCTTGCGTTTTCTGCAAGCAGCAGCTTACTATACATCGTACACAGTGGATAGGATTTCCTTGCACCAGTACCAAACCTGCAGTTGTTCTTACAAAGACTTACCGGCACCGAGCAGCCGTCCGTCGGTTGATCGCACGCCGAAGGTCTCTGTCTGCGTGTTCGATCACGCTTCGGTCCTGGGTGGCGGACATAAAATCTAGAAGGGGGCCACAGACGTTAAGTGAGAGTGTTCATGTAATCATGGCGTATGACGCTTTCGTTAGCTCGTAAGCAAGGTTGAAGGTGGAAAACGACACGCCACTCTTATTACTTCAGCGCCTACAAGCCTTCTATCGGAACATTGCAACTGCCTTCACGCAATACAAACTAGTACTCAAGTGAAAAAGCAGCCTTGCGCCGCCGAGCTCACCACGCGGGTCCGTCATAGCATTGCATGTCATGTCAGTGTAGTAGTGGTTCTCGAGAATGTCTGTGGTTTCGGAGCCGTCGTAACAAAATTCGTGAGAATTCGTAACAATTCGTGACAATCGTGACAATCGTGACGAGAGGCCAGTCCTGCCAAGCTGTTTGTCTGTCCTCCGCATGATTACCACCGGCTGCTAGTTGCTGTCCCCAGCAAATACCTTTGCATCCACAGAGCATCATTGCAAAGGCTGGGCTGATGATGCAAGGCTCTGTAATCCAGTTTTAGCAGCACTGCTAGCATGAAGTGCCACTCCATGCTGTCTTTCAGCAGCCAAGATAGCCTGCTCAACAGCAAAGAACTCTGCGTCTGGTACCTGTGCAGAGACCAGGTTCAGACTTCAGTCTGCATAAATCGTATATACGTGCGAGCTGAACAACACCAGCTGAGCGCCATACTCGCTCAACCAGCATGGCATATAGCCTTCGTCAACCCTTTCACTGTGGCAAGGTGCTTTGCCATGCCTTGCTGTTCCCCGGCAAGGTAACCAGGTGATGTCCAGCTGTTGCCTTCAGCGACCACAACATCGATGCCGCAGACTGCTCTTGAGATATAAGATGAAGAGATTTTCAAATTCTATGACAGCTGCACAGGCGTGTGCCGCAGCGTGCTTTTGCTTCTTGTTGATGCGCTCGCATTCATTAACAGCGACTGCAGACAACGACTGAGCCAAGATAGCCTGACGTTGCAGTGACAGCTTAGCAAAGTTTCTGTGCCACTCAGCTTTGATCTGAACCTGGCTGAGACTGTCACTCAGCCACAATGCACCTTACAAAGAATCAGAGGAGCTACTTGCGGCGTTGCGGGCCAACATATGCTCCCCTGCCCATGAGCTTCTGTTGTCAAGCGTAAGCAAAGCAGTGGAAGTTGGAAGTGATACAGCCGCAGCGCAAGAAGGGCCGGTCAAATCCTGATCAGGCCTGTACCAGCACAGCAGGCTTGTCGTGCCAAGCCTGCATCCAAGCAGGCCATTCGGTGGTCACAGGGGTCCTGGCTGTGGCAGGGGAAACTGCTCGCCTGTTGCAGTGGGCCTGCTGCACTTCTGCAGCTGTGACCACCTTTGAGATGGCAACAGCACTGCTGACTTGGGCCAATGAGCTTTGTCAGATGAGCTCAGGTGCTGTTCATTGACTCAGATCTGCACTACGCCGTGGCTTTGCGGCTTGCCTTTTGCATCCCACTATCTCAGTGTCTCAAGCAGCTTCCGTTTATTGTTCATTCATTGCTCATTGATCATATTATGCTGGTTGGATTCATGTTTGCTGCAGGCAGCTTTTACTTTTCCCTGACTCATTCCTTGAAAGTCTGGATGATGTGATCCAAGCTGTTGAGCTGCTCTGCAGAGTCTGAGGTCGTTCAGCTCAGAGACTGCCACACGGGGCTCCACTCTGCAGTCTCAAGGGCATCCCCAGGTCCAGCCCCTCAGCTCAGATGCAGTACCCGTGACACGTCCTACAGACTCAGACACTCAGGCTGTGACGCAGCAGTACCAATTTGTTGGCTCTGCAGATGCTGTGCAAGCTTCTGACATGACACATTCCAACAGCTGTGACGAGCTGGAAGCTCTGGCAGAAGCTGTCATGTACCATGGCTGCTTGGACGAAGAGGGCACAACAGCACAGTTGATGAAGCCCTTCCTGCCAGGGGTCTTGAGGTCTCTGAGCGAAGTGCCAAGTGCAAGCAGGTATGGGCGGCAGGCAGCGCCCACTGCTGGTCCATATGCCTATCTGTGATTTCAAGTCTGTCATGCTTTGCATGTCAGTACATGAGAGGAGGCACATCCACACTTGGGATGCTTGCATGCCCACACTGCTGTATACCATACCACCTACACAACACCACTTCCCTCTGCTCTCGTCTAGTATCAGCTGTGACCAAATATCAAAACCATAACATTCCTGCTCCCAGTGATGTGTCCTCAATTGACATTTTGCCGCGTCGAACCCTCTGAGCCCAACTTCACTTGGGATGGAGGAGCAGTCTGAGTTGACTCTACATTCAGCAAAACAGTGCCATACCTTGCACAGCTACACGCACATTAGCGCAGGTGCCTGCATTGTTCCAAAGGCTGCAGGAGGAGACACTGCCAAAGTGGCCTTCTTGATGAGAGGAAGTCAGAAATTTCAGTACCCATAATTATGAGCAGTGTCAAAACGGCTGTATGGTGTCAGACGGCTGTACATACAGTCAGCAGCTGTTCGGCAGGCTGTAGCTAAGGAACACATGGGTCTATCATCCAGGCATTTTGCTAGCCTCTGCAAATCAGTGCACCGTGTATCTGAGATCCAATCTGTCAAGGAACTGGGTTTATGCTCAAGAAAAGGGTGTCAGTAGGAATGTCGTCAACCTGTTGTTGCTTCTGTGGTTTGGTGTATGGGCTGCAGGTGGTTACTGCCCCTGGCATCTCTCATAGGAAACATCATGACAGCTGACGTGCCTTCTGGTAGGGGTTTCCCAGGTGCTGAGCAGGGGCCTGTGGTGGGGCCCAAAGAGCCCCAGGGGTACCCCAGCCTGAGGGGCCTGGACAGCAGCCAGGTACTAACTCAATTGAATGATCAGCCACCACCAGATGATGCTGACGGCAAGCAGGTCTGCCATTGTTTTGATCAAGTTTATACTCGAGGTTTGCTTCAAAGTTCAGCCAGCTCATTCTGACTGTTGCATGCCAGAATGGCCAGAAATGCCTCCAGACATGTTGGCTCATCAGCACACGTGTACTTTTCTCCCGGTGATGCCTTGCCACTCACAACTCACAGCCCCACACTTGCCTGCTTCAAAAGCAGCACAATTTGATGTTGATGATATGGACAATGGGACATCACATTCATTCTTTGTTGAGCTCATGCAGCCTCAACTGCCTCAAGCTCAGCAAGTGTTGCTTGAGCTGAGCCAGTGCTGCTGAGTCGATGCATGGCCATAGGAGTTTGAGTCAGAGACACATGTGCAATTTTCTCTTTGAAACAGACGTGCCGACATGGTCATCTTCAAGACACATGTGCTGCATGTATACATACGTATGACAGGCCAGCAACAAAGAGAAGGTGTCAGTCAACCAGGCAGCATTCAACAGGAGTCAGGGCAAGAGCAAGAAGCATGCCAATGCCAGCTCTGCTGGAGAGGCAGAGTCGTGTGCCATTGACCATGCCTTTGTGAAGGCAATGCTTGCAGCTGCACAGACCACATAGGTGAACAATATTTGGTTTGTCTTGCTGTCTCTTTTCTTTAGTGTAACATGCAAGTGCTGACCTCTGGGGTATCTGGGGTGTCAGTGAGGACCCCTGGGGCTCCACAACGCCTTATGGCAGGCACAGTTCTTGTATGTGCTTATGACTGCTGTCATCATGATTCAGTCAGCTTGGAGTTTGTGGCGCTGAGAAACACAGTCACTTGTAGGGTGTCATGTCACTGCCTACTTAGGGCTTGCACTTCTTGTGAAATTAGATGCATGTAGATGATAATAACAGTTCAACTGCTTCCCAGCTCATGATAAGCTAGGTGCGTACAGGACAAGTACATGTAGACATTGTTTACAAAGTCTTCTGTGGCCAAAAACAGCGTTGGGTGACTTGTTTCATGCTCATAATTCTCGGTCATTGTCTGTTGACTCCTCTGGTGAGTCCTCAATGCAGAAAATGTAAATCAGTTGATTGAGTTGCTGAATCATCGGTGGTCTGGATCAGTGGTCGCTGTTGACCTTTTGTGACAGTAACGGGTTCGTGTCGTCACAGGAGACATGCAGACGCAAACAGTAGCTAAGGGTCTTTGCTGTGCAAGGCAGACTGTGCTGACATGATGAGTGCTGTGACAGGTCAAAGAGCAGCTGGCCGGAATCAGTGCCACGCTGGCAGTGCAGAGTTGGCAGCAAGGCAGCTTTGCAAGCAGCTTAGGCGCGGTCCACCTGACATGCATGCTGGGCTTTTCCAGTAAGCACATGCTGCACTGAGTGGACTGCATGTCCCAAGCCATGTTTGACTGTTGAGATGGCCAAGTGATCAGGTGCCACCTGCCATTCGTTTACTGTTTGTATCTTGGGTTTTCCACCACAGTCGAGAGTGATCCCGTGAGCTTGCAACAAGCTGTGTAAAGGCCTGCTGCATTGACAGCTGCAACCTGAAGAGCCGCAGCGCTTGATCATGCAGCAGTGTTGTGTGAAGGCCTGCTGCGTATTTGACAGCTACAACCTGAAGAGCCTCAGTGCTCAGTGCTCAATGTGTCCAGCATGTGTTGCGTCTGATGCAAGCCCCAGCACTTCAACATGTGGGTTGGACAGGACTGAATCTTTTAGGCAATGCTCAGAGCAACTTGCCAGGTTAAACAGCGCGTTGCAACATTATCCAGCTGGTGGGATATTGGATGTATTGCGGCAGAGAATCCATCTACTGCAATCACAGTCACAGTCAAATTGAATACAAGCTGTTGCTGCTACTTTCAATTGCATGCCTACATGGTTGTAAGCTGTTGTGGGATGTTCCCTGTGCAACTGTGCTGTTCTGGGCATCGCAGATGCCAGTCAGGGGTCTGTCGAGAAGAGTGAGTGTCCAGACTCTCCAGGTTCAACATGCATGCATAGGGCTGGCAAACTTATCGTTTTGCAAGTGACGCGTGGTTCAATTGATAAAGCTTGTGATTTGCCCTGCTGATGGCACCTATGAAAGCCTGTTATCTCAAGGCATAGTAGGCAGCTGCACGATCTTAATGTGGTAGAAATCGCTTATGGGTATGCCTAGCATCTTGCTGGTCCGGCGCCCTGTGGCAAACCAGAGCTGGCACCGTTGCTGCTTAGCAAAGTCTGACTGCATGACCGAGCATAACTCTCACACAATAAGCTGAATCATTTGTGACTTATATGCTCAAGATCCAATTTTGCGTTCAGGTGTTGCAGCTGACACCGGCAAGGTTGAAGAGGAAGCAGTTGCTGTTCAGGAGCGTTCTCAATGTCCCAAGGCTGTTGTGGTGCGCCCCGCGCAGTGTGCCTTGCCCCGCATCTTCTGCAGCGTGGCCAACCCTCCTAGCAGCTCTTACCCCCACCAACCCCAGGCTGCACCCCAAGATGCCCCCTCCCATGACATCATTCAGGCCCCTGCCAGGCGTAGCAAGCGTATGGCAGATTCATATGCTGCGACAGACATTTCCAGACAGGACAGTGGCTCGCACGGACTCACAGATGTACCAATAAGCGGGTCATCCTCTGACCAAGAGGCATCAAAGTCTGTGCATGCTGATGAAGCCAGCCGTCAGACCTCGGTGGAACGCAGTGTCAGTCCCAGCACAGAGGCACCCCCTGCTGTCATGCTTTCTGCCAATCAGCCGGCATCTTTCAGCTTCATCACCTCTGGTGACTCATCACAGTTCACCCTGAAAAGTGAGCGTAGCTTCAACCTGATACACTTGTCAGGGAAGCAGACACTCCCATACACCAGCGAGCACCCTGCCAAACGGCAAGCAACTTCGTCTGCCATGCACCCGGTCTTCACAAATCAAGGACATGACTGCCTGCATTCAGAGCATGCGGCTCTCTCACAAGAGCATATACACCATCACAACCACTTCCACCACCAGCAGCAACAGCCAGACATGGTTCAGGCTGGCAGCAGCAACTTGGACAGTATACAAATGTACGCCCCCACTGGGCTTGCTGACGCACAAGCTCAGCGCTACAGCGGCCAGGCACCTGATGCGCAACAGCCACTACAGCAAACAGCATGGAACTCAGGGCATCTGCAGACAGACCAGTCCAGCATGTTAGACATCTTGCCCATGGGCGTATTGCATGAGGGCAGCAGTGGCAGTGGCAGCAGCTTGCCAAAGCAGAGAGCAGGTTGGGGTTGGTCAGTCACAATAGGCCACGGAAAACAAGCTGCGCAGTATGGCAGTGACCAGGATGCTCAGCTCAGCAGACTGCCCATGTGTGGTGTGCCACCACCGGCACTGTCCTCTTCTGACGTTAGCTGGGAACAGCAAGCATGGCAAGATGCATGGCAGCAGCATCAACATCAGGAGCAGGAGCAGCAGCAGCACCACCACCATTGCCAGCAGCAGCAAGGGTGTGGGTCAGATCAGTGGGCAATGCTGAACGAATGCTTTGACCAGTGGCAGCCAGGCAGTGTAGATACAGTTGTAGCCATCAAGCAGAACGAGCCTGCTGGTGATTTCACAGGATTTGATGAGTCTGAGGGATCGTGGTGGTTGATGCCCCACTGTAATGCCAAACACAGCTAAAAGTTTGCCATGTATAGTTGACTCTGCTTCTGTATCAAGCTGTGTGTCTTACAGCTACACTTTAGTGCATTGGTCAGTAGTCTGTGTGTATGTATGCATATATGCAGTGCTCCGTCCACAAGACAGTGGATGTTGCTTTTTGGTAGCATGTAGATCTGCAGGCCAGTCTGACACCACTCTGTCGCTATGGTGCCTGGCACAGGATCATGACATAAGCCTCTGCTGCCACAAAGGACACATACAGTTCATGCAAACCCTGCAGCGACACCAGTATTTTATCTCTGCAGGTACAGATATGCAACTTGCGTCAGCCATGCATGACAGATGGTGACAGTGGCTCGTCTGGCAACTGGAGATCCTGTCAAGAATTGCATGGTTGATCAATGAACATTGCAGTAGTGATCCTTGAGCACTGTCAGAATTTGCCAAGTATTGTATGGTTCCAGCACTGTCAGAATTTGCCAAGTATTGTATCAGAGTCTTTATGCGGAGCCGATGTGCATGTTGGGTCAGGGTTGCTACCAATATCAGACAGCAACAGCGTTGTTGGTGATGTTGACAACTTGTGGCTCGCCAGCGACAATGGGGGCACCGCATTCTGAATAGCAGCAGCTAGCCTTTGTGCCGTTGCCTGTCTGCACTAGCTCTTTCAAGAGGCTCGTATCAGGGAGCTGCATGATTTTGCTGCTGGGGCCACCCCCACCCCCAAGCCCTAAGGTGGTGGTGTAGTGACTGATGGTGGTGTTGCTGCTGCTGCGTGCCCATGTCCTGGTCTTAGTCAATGTATGTAAGCATCTTTTGACTCAAATGTTGCAAATGTGAAGCTGTTGCATGAGGATGAGCAGGATGAAGCTGTTGCATGAGCATGAGCAGGATGAATGAGCAAAAAACAGGCAACAATACTTCGACAATCTAAGATGACATCTTGTGCAATGTGCATCAGAAGGAATAAACCAAATGCCAACCCAACCTTGGGATCTTCAATGCGAGGGTCAGTCATTGAAGTGAGACCTTGCATCTGATTGGCTGTGGCCTGTCCTTGCGTGTTGTCTGCATATCGGCTGCTTCATGTGCGCAAGTACATGAAAGGGAGGGGGGAGGACCAAAACGCCCAAAAAACAACAAACAAAACTTGTTGGTATGCTGGCTGCCACAATAGCATGCCCAAGCATAACAATTCAGCATAATCTCTACGCCACAATATGAGACTTACTTGACCCTCGTACAGGGGGCTACGCAGCCACTGCACCTGGGGTGGCCCCTAGGGGATAAGACATGTGTACAATGAACCAACGAGTGAGACGCAAAATGTGTGCCTACCCGCCAGACTCCACTTCTGGGGCATCCTGCCATTGGCAGAACTGCACAGACGCACATTGGCCTCCTCAGACAGGCAGACCAGGCCGACACATTGTACCCCAAAATCCCTGTGTAGCTCATGTGCATCCCCAGAGATGCCCACACCAATCTTCCTCATCTCCTGCAAGCAATGTAAGGTGACGATTCTTGTCTAGCCTGTGGCGTTCCTGTCTCAGCCAAATGTATGGCTCTGAGAGCGTGGGGCAGCATAATTGCTCCGACTGCATTGTTCGGTAGCGATGGGTATGACTCATGTCCTGGTTGCTAAGCAGTGCAATCATCTGCTGCACTCACATGACTGCAGTGATCCTTTGCATGGTACAGCGCTGTTTGCTGCCTTTGGAAGAACATACGGCTTTGCTGTCACTGTGACATCTGCAAACAATGCGGACATCTCACTGTGTTGCTTTGACAGCATACCTCGCTTCCCAGAATCTGGGTCAGAGCTGGTGTGAGCCCGCTGTGCGCAATATGCAGAAGCAGACACTGATACTGCCCATACTGCCTTCTGCTGCACAGCTGCAGCAGGGCTGTCTTTCTAGGAGCCTCTCCGGCCTGTAAGTGACACGCCACTCAATATCAAAGCCGGCTGTGCTTGGAGGGTCTTTCGGAAGCTGTGTGCAGTGATAGTCAGCTTCCACGGCTGTGTTTGCATAGATGGTCTGACCCTGTCAGCATACAGTTACACTTGCATTCAGCATGTGAGAATGCCATGCTGAGTCAAAGCGTGCTGCCTAAAGATCTGTCTGGTCGTTTGATATTCAGAACAGACTGCTTTAGCCGAGGGCTGAAGAGGAGTAGTGACGACGTTCAGCTGAGACGAAGCAGCAATATTGAGCGCAGCACGCAGGACTGGCAGGCACAGCAGTGATCTTCGGTGTTCAAGTCCGCACGTTCGAGAGCTTGGCTGAGTTGCGGTTGTATATCTCTGCAAGGCGTCATCAGCAGTGATTCGTTCAATCACGCACGTTTCGGCGATCTGGGCACCTTTGCATGGATGTGATTGTACTGGAGGGTGACAGCGACGAGGATGATCAACAAGTCAAGATCCAAGAGTCGTCATCAAATGCAGGACCTCCATCTAGACCTCGTCCGTCAAAGCGACGTAAGACGGAATCGTCAACGACGCACGTCAGCGACACAGCTGATCTCTACGAGGATGTGGACCACATTAGCGATACTGTTTTGGAGCCTAGCGCGACAGAGGCGCCGGTAGCACCAGCTGCTTTGCATACTGGCGAGGCAGAAAGTCCGACTTTATCACCGCAGCAGGTATGTGCCTGACTGTCACGCCTCCTGTTTCTTCCGTCACCTCTGGCAAGTGTGTCGCTTGTGAGGTTCAACCGTAACATGTACTTGCAGCAACAAGTCGAAGATCTAGTGAAAGAAGGCAGAAATGTCTTCTTCACCGGAAATGCAGGGACAGGTAGAACAGGACAAAACACCACCATGCGCCTTGCATAGACACTGTCACTATTCTATTCACTTGTGAGCAATTACGCCCTTACTCTTCCTGTCTGTGCCTGCATCAGTGGTCCTCTGCACACCAACCACCATGCATTCAATGTGATGACATGAATATAGGAAAGTCCTTTCTGTTGAACAGAATCATCGAGCACTTCAGGCAGGATTACGGAGAAGACTTCAATGCATGTGTGGCAGTTACTGCTGCCACGGGCATTGCTGCAACTCACATCAGCGGCACCACACTGCACTCACAAACAGGCTGCGGGGTCCCTCAAACCATTGAAGATTTTGACCGCATGTGGAAACCACAGAGCAGGGACAGATGGCGCAAAATGAAGGTGCACTGACTGGGCCTGTTTGCTCCTACAGAAGATGGCAACAATCGGCTTTGTTGTACCTCCTCTTCCAAGTCTGCTTGAAACGGCTGTAGAGAGTGACAGCATCCTCTTTGCAGCTGCATGGCTGCCTCATCGTGGACTGACTTTTGGCTGTCCTGCAGGTGCTGATCTGTGATGAGATCAGTATGATTTCAGCTGAGATGTTCCACCAGCTAGAGCATCATGCGCGCATGATCAGAGGAGTGGAGAAGCCCTTTGGAGGAGTCCAGCTTGTTCTGTCAGGCGACTACTTTCAGTAAGTGTCGTGACAAGCTCGCAATGATTTCTCTCAGCAAGCAATGTACTGAAATTGCATCATCCATGTCTCTCTTCAGAAACACTGTCTGCCTGTCCGTCTGTCTGTCTGTCTGTGCTACACCAACCTGGCATGCATTGCTTCAGAGCATCCTGCATGCTAAGCCACTAGTACACAAGCACATGTAACACTGCAGTGGCCATTGTTTGTTTGCATTGGCACTGTCAAAGCCGATTCACTTTGACCATGAGCTGCCCAGCTGATCTGGAGTCCACAGCAAGATTGCTGCTTTGCTCTGATATCACCCTTTCAAGCCTTCAGAATGCAACAGGCAAATCTTGCAATGGTGGGCCTGCAGGCTGCCACCAATTGAGAGGCGATGGAGCGCAGGCATGAGCAGGAGTGCCTTCATGAATCGGGGCTACACCTTTCAGTGCCCTGCCTGGACCCAATGCAACCTCCAACAAGTCCTTCTCACCAAGGTGTGGCGTCATGAGCCCTCACGGCTGAGATCAGACTCCAATCCTGCTGTTGGTGCATGACCTGCAAGCTTACATGTGGTGAATGCAGGTGTTCATGTGGTGAATGCAGGTGTTCATGTGGTGAATGCAGATTTTCATGTGGTGAATGCAGTTTTTCATGTGGTGCATGCAGTTTTTCATGTGGTGCAGGCACTTCTTCATGTGGTAAATGCAGGTTTTCATATGCGATTGCAGGTCTTCATGTGGTGGATGCAGCTTCATGTGTTAATTGCAGGTTTTCATGTGGTAAGTGTACATTGGGTGAATGCAGGTGTTCAGGCAGCGGAATCCAGAGTTTGTCAGGATGCTGAATGACATCAGGACAGGCAATGGCAGAACAGCCATTCAGCAGCTGCTGCAGCTCTGCACACGGCCCCTGCCGGAACAAAACGGCGTCAAACCCACGCAGCTGTTCAGCAAGAATGCTGATGTGGACACTGTGAATGCAGCTGAGCTGAGCGCACTTGAAGGAGACGAGGTATGCTGGCTGATGAGTACGATCAGCATGACCCAAAGTTTTGGCGGAAAGCCTTGGAGGAAGTAATCTGTTTGATACCGACAGAACGCTTGTTTGATGCGTACTTAGCTAAACCCAGAACTAACAGCACCTTGGCGCAGCTTTTAAGATTGGCTTGACAGCTTCATCTGTGTCTGCACATTTTGTTGCTCACTAGTATGCACCCACGACGTGGTTTGATAGCTGTTGTGTCAGTTGCATGCTGATGCAAACACCATGTTGTGACATGACTGCAACTCTCAACATTTCAGTGAAGCTACAAGTTGGTCAATGATCACACTTAACGAAACAAAGTGAGTTCCTGCAGTTTGCATTGGTGATGGACCAGAGTCATGTGTCAACAAACAGTTGTTGCATTCTGCATTTTGCACACTCAACATACAGTGTCTTGCACGGTGCAACATGCACATGGACAGTTTCTTGCATTGTTCAAAACGCAAATTCACACTCAATGCTTGCTGTGTTCAACACACACATTTTAACATGCAGTCTCTTGCAATGCTCAGCATGCCCATTAGTGCAGTTTCTTGCATTGTCCAACTCCCACAACAGAAGATAATTTGTGGCATTTGACAGGCAGTGATGGATGGCCTTGACAGTGTGGAAGTTGCTCCAGCTAAAACAGAAGGGGATTCTGAAAGCAGCTATGCAGCTGAAGAGCAGCTGTGGCATCATGAGTTCTTCCGGGACTGTTTGGCCCCCAAAAAGGCTGCCTTCAAGGTAAGTGGGTCTCCCTGTCAGCACCTGCCTGTTCACAATCCTGGCAGTCTCCCATAATGCTGACCACTGCAGCCTGTGCTGCACTCAGATATGAGGTCAAATGTCATCAACATACCAGTTTTGGCAATGACACATGTCTCCTCTAGACGTCTGCTTTGGGTTGGAGATGTTTTAGGAAACAGAAGTGATCTTCTTGACTGTTTTGTGAAGGATTGACAATATTGAAGCTTCTGTTTGCAAAGTGGGCAGTTCATGCAGAAAGCATGCTGCTGTCATGTGCGCCTCACAAGATAGGAATGCTGATATACTTGTATGTGTGTGGTGCTGTATGCAGTGCTGCGTCTGTGGAGCACCGGAATGCTTCATGTGTCCCAAGTGTGCTTTGTTTGAATGCCAAATCCATCAGTGAGTTGCCAGGACAAGCTTGTTCAACGGCAGTCAACAGCTGCTAAGCTCGCGTGTGCTTCTTGCTTCTGACTGGACGCACTTCTGAGCAGTATGCAGGAATCCCTTGCATCAGTGTATGCTACCTGACACTGGAGGACAATACGTATTGAATGCATGATCAAACAACAGAGCATCAATTTATTTTGTGAGTGAAAACTGAAAGAATGAGTGAGTGATCAATTGCCTCATGAGTGATTGAACGAGTTAAGGATTGCATGAATGCATTGACAATAATGGATGGATTGGGGCATGGATGGACGGATGGATGGATGAATAGATGGATGAATGGCTGGATGCATGCATGGATGGATGAGCAGTTGAATGAATGAGCAATTCGTTAGGCAGCATGTCTGTGCAGATTGGGGCTCAGGTGATGCTGTTGAGGAATCTGGAGCTGACCAGTAATGACCGGATGCTGGTGAATGGCAGCCGGGGAGTCATCACTAAGTTTGTTCCCAAAGATGTGAGTTCTGATCTTGTTCTCGAAGTATGAGTGGTGATTTGTGAGTTTGTTCCCGAACATGTGAGTTTAGAATTTGTTCCCAATGATGTGAGTTGCAATCTTGTTCTCAAAGTATGAGTGATGATTTGTGAGTTTGTTCCCAACCATATGAGTCGTGAGCTTGTTTGCAAATACCTGAATCCCGATTTCATTCTTAAAGATGAGAGATGTGAGATTGTTCCCAAAGATGTGATTTACGAGTATGTTTTCGAAATGCGACTTGTGACTTTGTTCTTAAAGGTGCAAGCTGTGAGAGCACCTGAGAGTAATCGAGAGTAAAAACTGTTGTGGGCATGTTCTTAAAGATGCCAGCTGTGTCATGCCTGAAGACATCACGACAACTTGCAGTGCAGTGGATTTGCAGATTCAGAGCAGCTGTTCATAGCTGTTGGCACAAGAACAACTTCCTTTGAACAGTTGTGCTTGGCAGAGGCGATGGCAGAACCAATGCTTACAGGATTTGACAACATTGCCAGGGCTTGTACTGCCAGCACTGTCTCACAGCAATCACTACCTTCAACATGCATGGCAACATGTGCAAAGCTGAGACCTTGAAGGTTGATCGAGATCTGAGGGATGCTTACAACATCTCCACAATGTAGAAACGCGTTTGTACTGTCCCCAGACGTTTCTCCATTTAGATTTCCAGCGTGGGGATGACGTTTCTGAATTAAAAGAGATGTTTTGGGATTGAAAAGAGCTTTTGGTGTAGGAGCATGTGAAAGAGATGGTGGGGTTGAGACATGGGCAGGGGGCTACCCCTGGTGCCCCTGTCCCCCAGGGCGCTGAGGCTGGCAAACTGGAGCAGTCAATCCAGAGCCTGCACAAGTAAAGCCCCTTTCTGTACTGCTTTTTTCACCGACCCAGGTTGCATTCTGTTGTCAAACCCCATCCTCCCACCTGTCAAATCTGCTGTCTTGACCCAAGACATTCTTCACATCATGATGTCTGAGGTGGAATGCTTACTGACAACCCATTGTAAATGCTGAGGACTTGCACTCGGACTCAGCTGCTCAGCTTCCTGCCTGTCATCAAGGAGTGCTGTGTCTGTTTCAGCTGCTTCCCCACAATACATTCCACCTGAAGTGAGCTTCTCAGCAATGTAGCTATCATCAAGGATTGCTGTGTCAGTGAAGGAATGCCGCTTCGCTAACAGGAAATTTGCTTCCCTGACAGGAAATTCGCTTCACTGGCAGGAAATTTGCTTCACTAACAGGAAATGTCGCTTGCAGGTGGCCGGGGAATGTCCTGCCTGTGGTGAAGTTTGTGAATGGGCGGGAGGAGGTCCTGTTGCCGAACTCTTTACAGCTGATGTTGCTGCCGTGGGCGTCTGCAAGCGACTGCAGGCATGCCACATGCTTGCTGCTCATGCATGCCAGGGGCCTTTAGTCGTGATAGGCCTATTGTACAAGGCATAACCTGATGGTTGACAGCGCGTATTTACAAATCCTGCTGAGACTGAGGCCCTACCCCATGAGGGGGCATTGGCTCTTGAGATTCCAGGGGCCTTCTACCAGTTGCATCAAACCAAGAAGTTTGCGCTGCGCAGTCCTTATAGCCATCCACACTGACTCACTTGAGAGCAGCTAGACTTGCTTGACTGATCACTCTGGCGCTGTTTAGTCCCAAGTACATCAAACGGCACTTCAGGGTTGGTTATTCGATAGATTTGTAGAGGCATATGTGGCAGATCACAGCACATGACACACCTTTGATGCTCAGCATGTGACACACCTTTCATTTCAGCAAGTAACACACCTTTCATGCTGAGCTTGTGATCGTCCACTCCAGATGCTGCCCAAACTGACGGCATGGGTCTGGTTCCTAGGGCCTCTGAAGCTGGCATGGGCTTCGACCCTCCACAACTGCCAATGCCTGATAGCATGTGTCATGCCTACAGGTGCCTCTGAAGCTGGCATGGGCTCTGACCATCCACAAGTGCCAGGGGCTGACCCTGGACCTGGCCAAGGTGAGCCTGAAGGGGGTGTTTGCAGAGGGGCAGGCCTATGTGGCCCTCAGCCGAGTGCGATCACTGGAGGGCCTCCAGATCCTGGACTGCTCCCCCAACTGTGTCAAGGTCAGGCACACACGCATGCAGGCATGCACGCACACACACTTTCATGCTCGCTCACTCACGCACTCAATCACGCACTCAATCACTCACTCACTCCCTCACTTACTCCCTCACTCACTCGCTCACTCACCCACCCACTCACTCACTCACTCACTCACTCACTCGCTCGCACCCACCCACCCACGCACGCATGGCAAAGCAGGCACCATGAGCATCACAGCTCAACATTTGACAGAACTGGGTGAGTAATGAGTCAGCAATGTGTGCTATCTGCAGGTCAGCGCAATTGTGCAGCGCTATTATGAATGCTTGTTGCGTGGTGATGACTACAAGGACGGCTGCTGGGAAGACTGGCAGAACAACCATCCAGCCGACCTGGCAGCCAGGGGGGTGCAGCAAGGGGGAGCTGCTGGGGGCGGCAGAGGCAATTGCTTCAAGTGAGCCTCATTCCACATTGTGACAATGACAAGTCTATGTGCAAGGGTGGCGTAGGTGCTGCATGTCTATTTGACCCCAACCCTTCATAACATCAACGTTTCGGGGACTGATTTCTTGGGCTGGGCTGAGCTGTGGCCACACCTGCAGTCACAGACACAATAGTCCTGCTCATCAGTGTTTCTTGATGCATACAGCTAGATGCAGATCACTCCGCGCCTGTGCCTGTGTTCTCATGCTAAGCAGCTGCCATCTTAGAGTATAATTGCCACCATGGAGAATGTGCATGTGCCTGTCCCTTGTAGCATTGCAAGCAAGCCTTTTGCAAAGTGCTGGAAGGGTCAGTGTATTGCAGGTGTAAGTTTGCCTCTTACCCCTCTTGTTTTGTGTAGTCATGATAGCAACTTTGGTGTTGGAGCCAACTGTCACAGTCATGCTCAAAATCAGTCCATGATTTTAGATGTTGATTCAATGTTATTGCAGTCTTGGCATTGTGTAGAGCTTGCTGCACTGATGTGAAACAGCACAAAGAATACCAGACAAGCAAGAGTAGCCTTACTCAACCAAGACTATATTGACACACGTTTTGCTTATTGTCATCATTTACATTCCAGGTGTGGCCAGCCTGGTCACTGGGCCAATCAATGCCCAGGGGGCACACCGTCACAAGGAGGAGGGCTGTCCCAAGAAGCCCCACCCACACAGAAGAAGTTCACCAACCCATACAGCAGCAGCAACAGGGGGAGAGGCACATCAGGGGCCACTCCTGCTAGGGGGAGTGGACCTGGGGGCAGATCAGGGGCCTCTGGTATTGGGGCTTACTTCAATGTTGGCCCTGCCAGGTTAGTAATAGTTTAGTCATTTGCTGTCATGCTGGCTCTTCATTCGCCAGGATCTGGCATGAAGCTTTCGCTACTGGTTTTGGGTGAAGGCATGTACTAGGGACTGTGGATGTACTGTATATGCAAGTGTTTGCATGTATGTTGGTGCATGAATTGCATTGTCAGTGTGAAGGGTTTCATGCAGAACGTGTGGTGATGCCTGTACTGAAAGATGGTCTGGGCAATGCAGAGCTAGCCCAGGGGGAAGAGGGGGATCTGCCGCCCGAGGGTCTGGAGGTGGGCGGGGGGTCTGCTTCAAATGCAATCAGCCAGGTCACTGGGCCTCAAATTGTCCTGGTTGATCACACTATGCTACAAAGAGCTCTGTCGGGATTGCCAGCCAGACTGGCTAGTGGGCCTGACCATGTCAGAATCACTGAGGTCCCAGCACTCAGATGAAAATGATGTCTTTTGAGAAGCAGTTACCATTTGGCATCTGTACGTGCTTCATGCAGTCATTGCAGTGAGAAAACCAATCAGAAATAGTGTCTTCATACAATATTGTGGTCAAAGTGTGTGCGCGAGTGTAACGTTTTTTGTGTCAGCAGCGTGAGTATTGCAGCAGCATTGTTTCAGGCACTCATAGCAACAAAGAGGGCTTCTTTGTGGGTAGTTGTACAGCTGTGTTTTCTAATTACGCTTGACGTTGATTGAACATTGACAGAGCTGTAACAGTTCAGACAGGCGCTTTGCAATTCTCGAGTACAGGCAGGGAAGTTGACTAACAGCATTGTTTGACCACATGACCATGCAGTCATGACACACTGTCCTTGTGCTAACTGAACACTGCACTAGCATGCTCTTTCTCAGCGTCTGACTCAGACTTCGGCCCTAGCTGGACGCAACACTGCTATCCATCATTATGTCGGAATGACACACTCTGCTGTAGTGCCTGCTTGAGGGATGTCTGACCTATTAGCACTTGCAGACGAGTCGAGTCCTTCCTGACCACTCTCCTCCCCTTCTGCATCAGCACAGCATGGCTTCACACAATCCAAACCTGCATGTACCTAGCTCATCATGAGTTGGAACAGCGTAGTTACTTATATGACTATTATTACAGCATGGCTTGTCAGGATCATGACATTGGATGGCGCCACAGACCCATGATGTGACAATAATTGTCAGAGCCACATCCAGCATTGCTTCTGACATCATTCTTCAGACCGAATGTGTGAGGCTACACTGTGCAGATTCTTCAGTCACGGAATCTTTCATAGTGAGGCAGAAAATACCTCTATGTAAATTTTGGGCACTACATCACTAACTAGATACCTGCCCATATAGCTTTTTTCAATACCTTGTGTGTGGCTGTCAGCCAGGTGATGCCCCCAGCTGTTTCGACAGCAGCACTGCAGGCTGACCATGCATTCAGGCAGCTGTGGGAGGCTGCTGAGCTACAGAAGAGGGCTCCAGTGAGCAGTGAGACAGTCCCACCCCTAATGGCATTCACCAGGGCCACCCCAACAGCCCCCTCTGTGCGGTACACCAGGCCTTGCACATAGCTGGACAACCACAGCACTGCACTCAGCAGCTCATCCAGCCTTGTTTTGAGTCACGTTTTACTCAAGCTTATGATCGGTGGACTGCACTGTTCAGCATGGACAATCTCATGCGTCTAGATGGCAGGGAAGCTCATACAGTTTGTGTTGTATGCCAAGCATGTGGACCAATCATAGATGGTGCGTGTGTGACGAAGGAGCTTTGCTGGTGATTGGCAGGTACATAGCTTGGATGCTGAGATGAATACATGCAGCCTGTTGACAGCATGACACACGGACCTTCACTGATGAGCCTATCTGCATGATGCAAACAGGCAATGACACCATACAACACAGGAAAGCCAGTAAAGCTTATCGTCAGATACATGCCAAATCCAGAGGGTATGTGCACCTGTGGACATGAAATAAAGCGCCAAACGCCAGCAGCAGTGCAACTGCATGCCACATGGATGTATTGTGGCTGGCCATGTGTTTTGTGACCAGGCTATCCCATTGTGGCAATGTCCACATGAGTTGATACAGAGTATTGAGCCCCAACCCTATGACACAACATTATCACAAATGGTCAATATAGTAGTACGGTATGCAAGTCAGCCTGCAAAGCATGCGACAGTGTAGCTTATGTTTGGTGCTCTCAAGCCAGAGCATATCATCGGGTCAATGTCATACAAGATGCTGTTCAGCAAGACATCACTGTTTGCTGAGATCAAATTACAGCACAGGCAGAAAGCAGCTGTATGCACCATATCACATGTGGACCTATATACACAGCTTGCAATCAACAACAACAAGGTGCCCTTGGCAACAAGCTCACCAATCTTGGCTGTGTAGAACATGACTTCGCTGTGTGTGGGCGTTGCCCCTTCTGATCGCACCAGCAGATCGTAAGAGACCCCCAGGAAACTGTAAGACAGAGAGGAGAGCAGCATGCAGGCCACACCCAGCACCTTCAAAAGCCTGTCTGAAGGCGCAGCTGTGGCTGCTGTTGTTAGGCCAGCAGCCAGGGCTGGTTCCGGAGCTAGCCCTTGCAGAGCCAGGCCTAGGCAAACAACTGCAACCTGCAAGTTTGCAGATAAACTGACATGTCACTTTCACGGCAACAAAACAGTGCTGATGCCAAGCTGTTTCAGGCATTGCGTCTAGCATGGCTCTGCACAACAGAGCCTGTGAGCCTGTCTGTATGCAGCTATGCAGGGGGCTGTGACAACAAGGAACTGAATGAGGTGCACAAGACCAGGGGGCTGCAATGTGTCCATGTGCGTACCCCTGACACTTGCTGGGAAGAGAGACGGCGTCCCAGCAGAAAGTAGCTCAACACAGCTGTGAAGACCTGCTGTGTGGCTGCTAGGATCAGCGCAGCTCTTGTTGCCCCACAAAAAGCCACACCAAGACAGTTGGCGGCGTATGCAAACACATCTGTTAGACCAATGATAGCCATCAAGATGTACTGCTCCCTGGAATGGTCTGCCTTGACAGGATCTGTTCTGGCGGCCAGACAGGCTGCAAAGTAGATGGCACCATACTTGACCCAGGCCAGGACTTGCACAGAGCCATCTGCTATGTCCTGTACAGTGAGAGTGTCTGTTGTAGGCTTTGCTGCAGCAAGCCAAGATAGCCAAGGCGTCGGGGTCAATGGCGCACCTGATCAGCAATGACCTGATTTAACAGAACCATTCCTGTGCCTGTTGCCAGCAAGCCAACAAGGGGCCCTTCTCTGCGCAACATCTTGCCATACCTGCAAAGCACCAGGAAAATTGCTATACTGGCTAAGCAATCAAAAATGCAAGCTCTCTTTGCGGCATGAACATGTATTTGATGTATCAGAACGTTGAATGCCTTCTGCAGCAAGCTAAACAGTTGCAATTAGGCCCAGGCGCAGTAAACAATCAGGACAACGTACTTTGAAGCTTGCCCAGACGTGAAGAGTTTAGCAGCCGGCTGGCTTGTGGTTGCAATTACAGATATCTGATTGTCACTGAGTTCGTTGGCAGGCTTGCTACCAGGAAACGATCGCCGCTTGGCACCTCGCTGTACATCAGCTGCCGCAAAAGGACTGCCTGACATATCCTGGAGATCAGACGTTCTGCAACAGAATCAGTTTGACTGATGTTGATTCCACATGCCTGTGTCGGGAGACATGTCAGGCAGCCATGATTGCCATGATCATCAGCCATCACATCACTGCTGTTGCATGTCCATGATACTGGCCGTTGTAACGCCAGCCAGCTGATGAAGCAGAAGCCCGACTTCAAGCATTTGTTTGCATGCATTTACTGCTCAGTAGAGTGGACAGTCTGTTGTCTGTATCCCTTGCGACCATGATAATGGCTTGATTGCACGAATTACGTTGAGCGACCCAACCGTGTCCCTTGCCCAGACCTGCTGACCAGAAGCTTTACTAGCCACTTGATCTTCCAAAATGGCCGGGCTGGAGGCCATTGCTGCTCAGCCGGATCAAAAGCATAAGATCGAGCAATACAAGGTAGCTCTGCAGCAAATTGTCGGCAGCGGTAGCGTAAAGGAGTGCAAGGGATTTGCTGATCACAGTAAGAATCTCGCCCTAGTTCGTCACAACTGTAGCAAAGCTGATTCTTGATCTGCACAGAAGCAAAGCTAACATGCTGCTGCAGTCCTCTCGGACCATGTGCCGTTAGTCGTAAGCAGACAGCTACTCACTACTTTTGCACAAGAGCTCGAAAAGCTGCCAGCAGACAGTCACAAGGAGGTCGCCATCTAGTGAGTGCATGTTGCGTCAGCTGGCATATGACATTGCTTTATGTACATGCTCATGACCGCCTGAGACATGGTCTGTGTAGCCTGCTAGATAGAATTCAGCCCAGAGTTGTGAGCTACGAAGAGCAAGTCACCACGGTCAGGGAGCACCTTGCTAGTCTGCTTGAGAAAGAAGAGGACTGGTCCAAAGCGGCACAGACTCTGGCTGGCATTGATCTGGACTCTGGTAAGCCTGTTATACTACTGGAATTACCACAGTATGCTAATCCCACTGCCATCTGGGCCTTGCGCACAGCTGTGATGGCAAATTGGATGTTTTCAGGACTAGAATCCTATCTGGCACACCCACTGCATGTCTGTATTGCATTTCCATGAATTGTAGTGAACGCTCTACTTGTGACGCAGGTATGCGCATGGTGGATGCTGAATACAAGCTAGAGAAGAACATCAAAATAGCCATGCTGTACTTGGAGGATGATGATGCAGTCAATGCAGAGACATTCATAAAGAAGGCTGCGTCTCTCATCACAAACACCAAGGTGAAGACTCTTCTCTGCAAGCCTCTCAGCCCTTGCTTTGCAATATCTCAGACCACGCATTTGAGGCCTTCCTTTTGTTACAGAATGTGGGACTGGAGCTTCAGTACAAGACCTGCTATGCCCGTGTGCTGGACAGCAAACGCAAGTTCCTGCAGGCAGCAACTCAGTACTATGAGCTAAGCCAGGTGGAAAATGTCCGCAGCGGTCCTGGCCAGGTATATATGCTGCACCCAACAGCAGGCCTGGTTTTGATGCACACCCACATGCATAATGCTGAAGACTTCATTTCTGCCATGTAAGCTCATGCTGATCTCATGCATAGAATTTGTCTTTCCGTTGGTAAAAATACACCTGAGTCACCCATGTCTGGTGGTCCCTGATCAAACATGTATCATGCTTATGTATTGCTGTCCCCATGACCCACCAGATTTGCCGCTGCCAAGGACTACGCTCATGCATCGTAGGTATCTGAACAGGAGCTTGTATTGGCCTTGGAGGCTGCAGTCACTTGCTGCATCCTGGCAGCTGCTGGTCCACAAAGGTCGCGAGTCCTGGCAAACCTGTACAAAGATGAGCGAACTAGAACCCTGCCTGTCTTCCCTTTCCTGGAGAAGGTGTACCTGGAGAGGATACTCCAAAGGGCAGAGGTACTGCTGCCACCATTCCTCTGGCGCTGTCGGCTGGCTGTGACATGCAGCACATGTGTAAATGATGGTGGCATGTTTTGACAGAAGTGTTGGCTGTCATGATCATCTCTGAGGCTTTCCAGAACATCAATTGCAATCAATTTTGTCAGCGCAACGCTCAACCTGCGTTGCTTGCTTGCTTGAACCTGCTGACACTTGGGTGGAAGAAGCCAGGGTTGAGTCAAATTATTTGTCACAGTGGCATATATTGTTTTGTTGGTGCAGCATTGTACCAACTGTTCTCTCATCGCATTCCAAACCATGCAGCAGACTAAAAATCCTACCACTTAGTCCCAGATCATCCTCTGGAGCATCTGCAGACTGGAACAGCCTAATACCCTGATCCCTTAATCGAAGTCACCAAGCACGCTGCAATTGTCAAGTACACCACTGCGCAGGTGGACAGCTTCGCAGAGCAATTGCGGCCCCACCAGTGCGCGATCACCACTGATGGCTCCACAGTTTTAGAGCGTGCTGTCATAGAGCACAACCTGGCGGCTGCCAGCAAGCTGTACAACAACATCTACTTCAGCGAGCTGGGTCAGCTGCTGGGCTGCACCCCTGAGAAGGCTGAGAGCACAGCCTCCAAGATGGTCATGGAGGACCGCCTCAAGGTGCTACACGCATTTGAGCTGTGCTTCAGCATATTTTTCAGCTGTGTGTCGTCCCAATATGAACTCAACATGTTTGCTGTACTCACTGTGCACACTTACACTGTATGCATACAACTCAACACAGACTTTCGACGGCACTAGATCATGCATTTTCAGAGTTTACCTGGCTAGTTTGTCACTGTCATGTTCATTCAGCTTTGTACCAAGCTTCTCAGACGTACAGCACATGCACTGATATGCGTTACAATGCCTGATTGCAGGCGACCATCGACCAGGTGGATGGTCTGATGTTCTTTGATGGCAGTTCCGAGCAGCTTCTGCAGTGGGACTCCCAGATACAAGGCATTTGCAATCAGCTAAATGTCATTGTAGATAATGTTGTTAGCAAAGACATTGCACTGCAAGCATAGGGACTGAGCATTAATACGTGTTTGGGACCCAAACCCAAAAAGCATGTTATGTGTTGTGGTCATGGTGGATTGTGTCTGATCAGAGTCATGAGTGCTGGTCAACAAGACTGGGCAGAGGCTTCATGATGTGACAGACCTGTGCATATGCAATCAAGTCGTTGTGCACTTCATTTTGTGCTGATACAGTTCTTTACTCTTCGCCTCGCTCCTGAAGCCCCAAGGCAATCTCGTTGCTTTGGGAGGGCCTGCTTGAAAATTTTGTCATACAGTTGCTACAATAGCTCATGTATTTAGCTGAGTCATGACGCAGAGCTTGCAGCCCGTGTCAGTGCCATGCGCAGTTATCCTGACTCAGGCTGCACGACAATGCAAAGGCCTGATGACGTCTGGTTCAAAACAAAACCAATGCTCAATCAGTTGTGACATTGGTGCAGTATGTCCTCATGGAATAGAAGATGAAGCGTCGGTAGATGACTAGTCATGCAACCCTAGCCGCTTGAGGCAATTGATCACCGATTGCAGCGAGCGCAGGTAAGCATAGGTGACCGCACCGCCAAAGCAGGACCTTGCATGTCCCAGACAGTACAAGGGTGTTGTGAACGCTTGCTGGGCGCGTGACTTGTGTCTTTGCGAGACCATGTCAGGTAAACAGAGTACGCAAGCATTGCCCGGCAAGGAAGCCAACCTTTTTCGGCAGGTTGTGCGCCACTATGAGACCAAGCAGTACAAGAAGGGCAGTAAAGCTGCGGACCAAATACTCAAGAAGTTTCCGGAGCATGGAGAGACTTTGGCTATGAAGGGCCTCATACTGAACTGTCAGGAACACAGGGAGGAAGCTTTCGAACTGACACGCAAGGGGTTGAAACTAGACATGCGAAGTCACGTCTGCTGGCACGTCTATGGGTAAGCGTGAGACATGCACAAGTCCAATGAAGCGCTGCACTTCGTTAAGTGTGTGCCTTGACAAGGCAGCATGTCCTGCAATTCAAAAGCTGAATTCAGCGTGCTTTTTGTGCAGTCTATTATACCGGGCAGACAGAAACTATACTGAGGCAATCAAATGCTATAAGAACGCTCTGCGGATTGACAAGGAGAATTTCCAAATCATGCGTGATTTGGCCCTTCTGCAGGTTTGCTCATATCCTTGGCATCTCAATGCTAGCCAGCCAGCTTCTGCATGTAATGTGCACAAGAGACAGCTTCCAGATCATCCTGTTGAGTCTTTCACATGCTTTGGTGCTGCATGCATGCACGACACACAGATCAGTGATGAGACACATGTCCATGCACACTGCAGATTCAGATGCGTGACATTCCAGGCTTTGTGGACACCAGACAGCAGCTCTTGCAGCTCAAGTCCAATGTCAAGGGTCATTGGCTAGGCTTTGCCATTGCCCATCACCTGAATGGGAATCATGCATTGGCAGTCCAGATTCTAGACTCCTTCGAGGACACTCAGGAAGAGGTGCCTGACAATGAGCAGTATGAGCTAAGTGAGATGGTGATGTACAAGGCCATGATACTGAAGGAGGGTGGCCAGCTGGAGCAGGCGCTTGATTTGCTGCAGAGCAACAAGGTCTGTCCTCGCAACGCATGTCATAACACACAGATAGCGTTGCATATGAGTTTACGCTGCGGTGGCAGCGGTCAAGACCTTGATGGGCTCACAAAACTCAGCATTATGACCTGCGGTGTTATGCATGCATGAGTCAAGACAAACATATGCTGATTATCTTGTGCTACATGGCGTAAACATCAGCACTACGCCGTCTGACCATAGCTGCAGGAGCACGTGGATGCCGTGACTGCAACGCCTGTGTTTTCAGCTGCAAACACTGTGTCATTATGCATGCATGAGTCAAGGCAAACTTATGCCAATTATCTTGTGCTACATGGTGTCAGAGCATCACTGTACTGTCTGACCATAGCTGCAGAAGCACGCTCATGCAGTGACTGCAATAGCTGTGCTTCCAGCTGCAAACTCTGCGTCTTAGCTGCACAATAATGCGTGAATGTGGTGATGAAGATCCTGAGTGTGATCTCAGGATGAGATCAAGGACCAGCTTGGCAATGAGGAAACTCAAGCCAACATACTGCTAGATTTGGACAGAGCTGACCAGGCAGAGGAGATCTACAGGTGCTCTTCTTGACTCAATCATTCCCATCTACATGTTTGTTGCATGATCATACCCGGCCTTAATGCACCATACCTGGCCAGGCCAAATGCATCCCAAAATCAGAATGGCCCCCTTGTATGCTAGGGAGCAGTCGCAGCAATTTGATGTATTTTACTATGGGTTGAGGTAGATGACCATGGGAGGCAGGTTGCCATGGGTCAGGGAAGATCACCACGTTCTATGGTAGATCACCACGAGTTACGGTAGATCGCCATGGGTTACGGTAGCAGTTGTGTCAATGTCATACTGCTGAGCTGGCAGAGACTTTCTTGTATGGCATTCTGCTACAGCATGGTGACAACACAGTGTGATTTGGGTGCTGGTGCACTTGCGTCGCCAATGCAGATGCAAGGCAGGCACACTTGCATATGCTGAAGGCAACACGCCTCACAGAGACGGGAGTACCATGCAGCAGAGGAGTTGGTTGACATGCCGTGACTGCAGACGCCCTCTTGTCATTGTCATCACAGATGTGCTGTTGACATGGCCTTGCTTGTCTTGGCATGTACTCAACAGGACCATGTTTAGGGAGCTGTTCAGGGCTGTAATTTCAAACCCACGGCAAGACACGTTCTGCATGAGCGAGTGAATGCATGCATGTACATGCGCAAGCAGCTGTCTCTTAAGCTGTCTATTAACAGCAAACTGACACTGAGGTGACACTCAAGCTCAATCTGTACGTGCGCAATCATGGAGAGCTGATGCAAACAGCTAAAATGTCAAAAGGCATGTGCATGAGATGATGTTGTACAAGCCTTGGTATGTCTGTCAAGGGCAGTTCTGCATGCAGGCATATGCTGCAGTTCAATCCAGACAACTACCAATACCACCATGGGCTCAGGCGGGCGATGAAGCTGTTGCCAGATGCAGCTGGTGTCTTGACAGACAGCCAGAGACAGCAGCTGACCAAGCTTTATGCCTCTCTGCAAGCTGAGTACCCGCGCAGCAGCGCAGCACGGCGGATACCTCTGGACTTCAAGGTGCGCTTTGCTGACAATGTCGCATGGCAGCTGTGTTTCCCAGCATGGACAGCTCTTTGGCCCTGAGTCGTTTGTTTCTATCCTCACACGACCATTTTCCAGTGGAAGTGTAAACTCAGGAACGCCTGAAGACATTGAACAAACGTTTCTGCTTCAGGAACATGTTTTATAGCTGCTGCATGCTCGTTTTGGAGTTGCATAGATATGGCTGCCATCTCCAGTATGTCCTGACTGTCCAGTATATGGGTTATGTGCATTGTGATCTTCATATTGAAAATTGCACCAGCTTTACTGTCTCATGGATCCCTTTAGCGTTGTTTCAATCACCTCCATAGCACAAATGGCAGGCGTGTTGCAAGCCTCCAACGCTGCCAAGATTGCCTTGGGGGTTGACCCATGTCATACTTTCTGGTTTGGTGCAGCAGTCAGAGCTGCATGAAAAGTAACACAAGTCCTGAACGTGTTTAAGCAGGCAAGGGTTGGTTCTATAGCCTGTACTCAGCAGATCAACACGCTCATCCCTGTGATTGCAGGTCCGACAAGCATTCAAAGATGCTGCAGATCAGTATGTGCGCAAGTTTCTGGACAATGGTGTGCCTTCTTTGTTCTCAGACCTGAAGCCCTTGTACAGGTATGCCTCTGCTACTGTGCTGCTGTACAGTGATGACTAGACCTCTGTCCTCAAGTACGAGCATGCATCACAACTCAGCATCTACAAGTGCTTCTCAACCTTTCAGACCACATGACCACATGATCATGTTCATGTCTTCCAGGACATGCAATTACATCACCTGACAGCCTGCTCCCCAACTGCTTGCTCTGGATTCTACAATTTGCCCCAACAGCAATATATCATGTTTGACACAGCAAGGAGCCGGTCGTGTGTAAACCGCATCTACTGCAAATTAGGCTGACTGAGCGTCTGCAAGCAATTCTCAGGCTATGCAGACCACCATCATGTCTTGGACACCGTTCATTACCTGACAAGACAAGCATGGTGACATGCAGCAAGACTAGAAGGAAATTGCACTTGTGTATGCATGCCTGCACTTATCAGCGCCTGTTGGGCCTGTATTTTGTCTCTCAACGCAGCACACTCAACTGTCTGGCAAAATCGGTCGCTGGTTTTGAGTCAGGATGCAGTTGTGTTCATCACTGCAGGAACAAGGACAAGAGAGAAGCGCTGGGTCAACTCTTTGAGAGGCTGAACGAGTCCCTAGAATCCACTGGTGCCTTTCCTGCCATTGGGGATGAAGCTACATCCCCAGCAAAGCCTCAAGCTCACGTGTGGACCATGTATCAGCTGGCACAGCATTACGACATGCAAGGCCGAACAGGTCAGCATCAGCTGACGTGGTGCAGATTGATGAGTACTGGCGTCATACAACGCAGGCAACACTGCAATGTGCACAATGCTGCGTACATCCTGCCCTGCATGTTCTGAATACGCTGCATATGGACGTGCATACACACTGTGTGTAGATATATACCGAACACAGTACATAGTCTATGTGTAGGTGCTTGATTATGTGTATGTATGTATGCTTAATAGCATTTTCTCAACCCGCTGACACATGCACCATTTTGCCACAGTTGCTGCAGCAGCGCGGTCAACAGATTAAAACAACATGCACATCATTCTGACATCATTCTGACACCAGTTGCTGCAGAAGCATGGAACAGATCCAAGACATATGCATCCATGTTCAATGTTGTGTGCAGGGGATGCGCTAGAGATGGTGGACAGGTGTATACACCACTCCCCCACCCTGCTGGAGCTATACACAGTTCAGTGCAGGATCCTGAAACATGCTGGGGACCCAGAAGGGGCTGCTGCTGCTGCTGACAAGGCTCGCAGCATGGACCTTGCTGACAGGTCAGCACAAATACCTGCCTCACGCCTCATGCCTCACGACTCATGCCTTATGCCTCACGCCTCACGCCTCATGCCTGCAAAGAAAAGTTGACCCGTTTCAGCAATCATGATGGGAGCCTCTTAAGGCAGCAGGCCGGAGCTGCTCATGCTTGCTTTTGTGCAAGATCATGCAGTCGAGTTTGGTTTCAGTTGGAGAATCTGCATTTCCTGTCTTTGGGTACTCAAGACTCATCAGGGGAGTCAACAGGTAATGATGGGAAGCCAAACAACTCTGAAGCACTTCGAAGGCTTCTAACAACACAGCATGGAAGGTGATGCAATGAAAGATGGTGGACAGCAAGCTCTTGCTGAGTAGACACAAGCCACACGCCTGCTTAGCCCCTCTTCACACACGTTTGAGCAGCGTCATGACAGATAGCAATTCCATTGTCTCTGGCCGTCATCTTACACCATGTTGATCAGCATAATTTCATGTGCCTTTGCTGCTTGATGTGTGTTTGCTGTAGCGCTCAACACACATCAGAAATCATACTAGTTCCAACAAAGCGACTGTTTCGACATGAAAATGTGTACTCAGGCATGCCTAAGAACCAGTATCAGGCGTTTCTGCTTCAGGAAGGTCTGTGAGTGGTGCTGACAGTTGCATGAAACACCACACTGTGACTGTTGTCCTTTGCTGCCGGCGCTGCATGTGTATGAGAGCTTAGACCACATCAAAACACGCTATTCTTGGAGTGCTGAGTTCCCAATCAGAAATTCATCCACAAAGCTTCTCAGGTCTGCATGTACTTGACCCTAACAGAAGACCTGTGTTTGATGAATCAACAATGAATGCTGCACGTACCTAGTTCATCATGAGCTGGAAAGCGTCATTATCATTATCATTATCATCATCATCATCATCATCATCATCATCATCATCATCATCATCATCGTCATCATCATCATCGTCATCATCATCACCATTATCATTATTATTGACTGCTGCATGCCTGCAGGTTTCTGAACAGCCAGGCTTCCAAGTGGCAGTTCAGAGCTGGACAGATAGAGCAGGCTGAGAAGACTGCAGCCATGTTCACCAAGGACGGCGACCAGGCCAACAACCTGCACGACATGCAGTGCATGTGGTACGAGATTGAGTGTGGCCATGCACATCTTCGGCGGCAGAACTACAGCAAGGTGGGCTTGCGAAACACTGTATTATTTGCATGTTGTGTTGTTCTGCTTGCATGCAGCGAAGACCATCGTCGTGTTTGCTGTTGTGTCCGGACAGATGTCTTAAGCATACGTGCTGCAGCCCTACCAGAGGTATTCTTGTTGTCATGATGATGTTGATGATGATGTTGATGATGATGATGTTGATGATGATGTTGATGATGATGTTGATGATGATGCTGATGACAATGCCGGTGATGGGGAAGTCAATGGGAAGTAGTCTGCAAACAATGCACAAGTTGACACTGCTGCATGCCTTTTTTTAACAGTAACAGTAATAGGAACAGTAACTGTAACAGTAAGGATACTGATGACAATGACGATGATCATAATAACAACAGTAACAGTAACAATATACATAACAATAGTAGTTACGCTTTCCAGCTCATGATGAGCTAGGTACGTGCAGGACAAGCGACTGCGATGAGCTTGGTACGTGCATGCCTGTGTCTTGCATGTAGCAGCCTTCCATACCGTATCCAGCTTGTATGCCTAGGCTGACATGTACAAGCTGTCTGCCCAGGCTCTGAAGATGTTCTTCCACGTGTTCAAGCACTTCGAGGACTTCCAAGAGGACCAGTTTGACTTCCACACCTACTGCTTGCGTAAGATGACGCTGCGCTCGTATGTGGAGATGCTGCGTATGGAGGACGAGCTGTACCACCACATCTACTACAGCAAAGCCGCATGGGGTGCTGTTGAGACATACCTGCTGCTGCTAGACCAGCCTGATAAGAATGCCCAGGTGAGACAGTGCTGCTGAAATGCCAGCCAGAGAGGAGTTCAAAGAAACAGTAATAATGTATGTATACACACAGACATGGCAGGAGTACTGCGCAAAGCGATCCAAGCGCAAGCTGAACAGTTCAGGGCGCAGCTTGTTTTGAATTCGTGAAAGCCAGGGTAGATTCGCCTGTGCAGTCTGAAGACGAGTTGGTTGCAATCCTCTTAAGATTGAACAGGTGGATCTATGCTGGTCTTCACAAACTCAAAACAAGCTGCCCTGAGCTGTTCAGCTTGCGCTATATATATATATATGTTATATTTCAATCACATAGCAAACTACAATGTAATTGAAGCGCTTCCAGCTCATGATGAGGTAAGTACGTGCAGGGCAAGTCATGTCTCTCCAGAGCATCCTGTCCTGTGCTGTGCACCCCTGTAAGGTCTACTCAGGGAGGTTTATCAAGACAAGGAATTTTTCCTCTCTTCTCAATTCTGAAACGTCTATTTTGATTCAAAAACGTCATTTCCACACCAGAAGTCTAAACTAGGAAACGTCTGGGGACAGTAAAAACGCGTTTCTACACTGTGGAGATGTTTTAGGGGAACAGGCGGAACAGACGCAAGCTTGTGTGCATGCTACAACCCACGCCTTGGTGTTGACAATTGGTCTGACCTGACACTGACAAGACCCTCTCGAATTTCATTGCAGAAGTTGCTGCTGCTTGTGGGAGCGTGAGTCAGCCCAATGCAGTGTGCTGTCTTTGAGAATGCCTCAGCGATGCAGGCTGCGCTCGTCTGACCTGATGTGTGGTACTGCTCTGAATTGGTGGCTGGGTTTGTCGTGTCATGTTTCACTCGCAAGCCTGCAGTTGCATTGTAACTACAACTGCTTAGCTCAGGTCAAATGGAAAGTTGCAAGGAGCCATGCTGTCCAGCTTCAGCATGTTCCTGCTGTGTTGAGACTTGCCAAGTCTTTGTTGCAAGACTGCGTTCACGCAAGCAGGTCCTTGTTATCAATCAGTTCAATCAATTACATTTCTTGTCTTTGGGACTCATCAGGGGAGTCAATAGACAATAACTGGGAATACAATATACACTATGCACTAAATCTTCAAGGCATTCGACCTTGCACCAAAGAAATTTGCTTATGAAACCAGTTCATGGACGCTGATGGCATGTGACCTGCAGAGTGCTGCTGAGGAAGAAGCACGGTTGGCCAGCATGAGCGCAGACGAGCGCAAGAAGTACAAGCAGAAGCAGAGGAAGGTATGCCCAGCAGGATTGCTTAGCTGCATATGTATGCCATGCCTAATCTATCAGTGCACGCTTCATCAAACTCAGCGCCGTTGTTCTCATGCTTGCCTCATGTTCTGCTTCGCATGTTGTGCAAGCCTAGGACTCAAAGCTTTGACGCTGACCTACAAGCTGCAAGGAGCATCTGACTTGCAGCTTGTAGGTCAAGCTGTACCTAGACCTGAAGAATGGTGTGTGGCTTTCAGAAATGCACTGTTTGCAGATTCATCGACACAGCTTTTGCTAGTCAGAAGGCGCAAGGAACCTCTCTAAAGCAGAAATGCCTAATGCTGCTGCCCAGGCGCTTCTTTCGGTACGAAACAGCGTGTCTTTTGTGAAAACAGGAACGTTATGTTGCAGGAGGAGAACAGGAAACAGAAGGAGGAAGAGGCAAAGGAGAGCAAGGCCAAGCAGGAGCAGGAGGCTCGGGATAAGGAGAACAAAGACAAGGGCAAGAAGGGCCCTGACAAGAAGTGAGACACTTCTCACTTCCCTCGTCTTGCCTCAGCCTGCCTTTCAGCCTCTGGCTCAGCCAGTCCTGCCTTTCAGCCTGCCAATGAACCCCTGCAACTCGCCAGCCTTGCCTTTCAGCCTGCTGATGAACTCCTTCACTTGCCAGCCTTGCCTTTCGGCCTTACAAGTCTTGCCTTTCAGCCTTACAAGTGTTGCCTTTTCAGTCCTTAGTCTTGCTAGCCTACCAGTCTTCCCTCCTCCCTAACCACTTCTTGCCCTGTCGCTGCTGCTGCTGCTGTTGCTGCTGCTATACCTTGACAAACCTGATGTATGTGCTGCTGCTGCTGCTGCTGCTGCTGTACCTTGACAAACCTGATGTATGTGCTGCTGCTGCTGCTGCTGCTGTACCTTGACAAACCTGATGTATGTGCTGCTGCTGCTGAACCTTGACAAACCTGATGTATGTGCTGCTGCTGCTGAACCTTGACAAACCTGATGTATGTGCTGCTGCTGCTGCTATACCTTGACAAACCCTATGTGTGTGATGCTGCTGCTGCTGCTGCTGCTGCTGCTGCTGCTGCTTGACCCTTGTGTGTGAGTAACAGAAGCCTGGGTGTACAGGGAGAAGGATCCCGACCCAGATGGCAAGCAGCTGGCGGCCACACCAGAGCCCCTTGCAGAGGCCACCAAGCTGGTGCAGCAGCTCAAGCAGTACGCTGGAGACCGCATCAAGACGCACCTGCTGGCCTTTGAGGTCAGTTTCCAAGGATTGAGTCATGCATCACGTCAGACTTGCACTTCAACGTCAGTCAGTGTACATCTCCAGCTCATTGGACATGACTGGCATGTCAGCATTCACTGAAAATTCGGATTTCCTAATGCGTCTCGGCTGTAAGCTCAGATGCGTGCCTGCAAGGACTGGCAGCATAGGCTAACATTGTGATTTGGCGAATCCTTGAGTGATTTGACAAATGCTTGCATGAATGATTGGATGAGTGAACATGCAGGTGTACATGCGCAAGGGGCGGCTGCTGCTGAGTCTGCAAGCTGTGAAGCATGCGCTGAAGCTGGCAGGTGCTGCGCACCCAGATGTGCACCGCCTCATTGTGCGCCTCTGCCAGGCCGTGCAGCAGCAGCAACAGCAGGCTAGTAATGACCAGGTGAAAAGAGGCATGCAGAACAAAGCATCAAATATCCAAAACAAAACGGAAAAAAGGCTCTGGGGAGTTTGGGCTCACTTTCATTCCTTTTTGCTCTTTGTTGTTGAAATCACCCATGATGCTGTATTGCATGCGCACTGCATGACCCTAGCATAGCTTTTGTGGCCTTGGCATGGCTATGCCTGGCAATCAGGAGGTAGGGTTTGAGACCGTAGCATGGCTATGCCTGGCAACTAGGGTTTTGGGTTTGAGGCCATAGCATGGCTATGCCTGGCAAGTAAGTCTTCGCTCAGAAGCCCCTTCATCAGGACTGCAACACACAATCCTTGTGACAGCACTGCTGAACCAATGTAGACAGTCCATTTTCCTATCTGCCCCAGTGTAGGTGGTAAGTCACTTAGCAGTACCGATCACAAGACATGTAGCACAGTCACATGCTGCCAGAAATATTCTGTACACCAAGACAAACGCAGGTGTGATAGGATAGTGTGCATGTAGCTCCGGGCTGCCGCCTTGGGAGGCTCCCGTTATGATCGCTGAAAAGCGTAAACTTTTCGTTTCTTTTCTCGTGTCCATCTGGGAACAGCTGTCAGCAAAGGATTGGATTGCTAACCATGCTCGGCTGATGCAGGTCTCAAACGGGTCCAGAACTGTTCTGTATGTTGACACCTGTCAGAGTGTGATAGGATAGTGTCCATCTGGGCACAACCATTAGCAAAGGATTCGATTGCCAACCATGTTGGGCTCAATGCAGGTCTCCAATGGAGCTGGGCCATCGCAAGTTGTGCAGCAGGTCATTGACAGCCAAGTGGATGAGCTGCTGGGCTCCCAGAGCATACAGCAGTACTGTGAGGAGTACATCACCAGCCATGGCACCACATCCCTGAGGCATACAGCAGCAGCAGCCGAGATGTTGCTTCTGATGCAACCACAGGAGAAGCAACGTGCTGTCAAGCTTCTCATGGACACTCAGACAGTCTCTGAGCAGCCTGGTAAGCAGTGCTGTCCAGACACACATGCCTTCATGCAAGCTGGTGACGATGTTTGATTTGCTGCATACTAGAGTCGACCATGGGCTGCATTGTGCTTCATCTGCTTGCTGACATGCAGGCAGTGCTGATGCAGCAAGCTGACAGCTTAATGTCCTCATTGCTTGAGCCAGCAAGTTTCATCGACATCTTCGTCACATTCCTCACCCCATCGCACTCCCAAATGCACCTTGCCACTGTGCAATGAATTGCTATATACCTGTCAAAATTTACCACAGAGTGTAAACATGTCAATGGTCAATCACTGCAAACATGTCAATGGTCAATCACTGCAGTCGTATATACATGTAAACGCCGTATATTAATATGCCGTATAAAGGTCAAGAATCACCATGGAATGTACCAGCGCCATTTTGCCTGCAGGCAGCACTGGTAGAGCCAGTCACCAGGATGCTGAAGCTGTGCACAGCCTGCTGAAAGACACATTTCGAGATGAGGAAGCTGCGGACCAGTGGTTCAGCAGGTGTCAGTCAGTGTTCTGCTGGTCTCAATACTTTGCGGGCTCCAAAAGGTTGCACGTTGCCTCAGGGCCTGAAAGCAATGGTGTATTGGAGAACAGTGTTGCTCAGTTGTCATTGAATGGTCACAAATGATCATTTCGTTGTCAGGTCGGCGGGTTTGCTATGGAACTACTACAGCTGCTGCAAATTTGTAAGGCAAGTTAGGAACAGACGTCCAAATGGAGCTCCTTGGTAACGTTGTGCTCTGCAGCTGGCTTGACATGTGGTTCGCAATGTATCAGTGCACGTGCCACTAGTCGATCTATTCAGGAACATGATGATAACGAAAATCGCATAGTCTTCGATAGACAAAGGTAAGTCAACCCAACACAAGTCTACATCCCTGCTGTAGGTAATGATACCAACATTGACCGCATGTTTCGAAAGTATCTATGGCTAACAGTATCTCATGTATATCAACAGCAGTATAACTGCTAAATACATATTCTAGGCTGTCAATGGCAGTCATCAGGACTGTGGTTTTAGTTTCTTGCCAGGAAGACATACAGCAGTGCTATCCAGCAAGCTTGAATGCATCTGCAATGAGTGCAGCAATGACGCCAATCTTGAAATAATTCAAGAAGGCAAGTGCAAGTCCAGGTGAAGGAGACGACCAATATGCTCTAGACACAACCTCACAAAAGCCCACAGTGGTTGCGGCTGCAATGACATCATTGATGGCCAAAGCACCAAATGACAGAGACACAGTGTTGGCTGCATAGTAGCCTGAAGAGAAGGCTGTCACAGACCATATTGTCTTCCGCCAAAGGCTGTTCTGGAAGTACATATCTAAGCGATAAGGCACGCTTGTGAGATTCACAGCAAGCCTGGTTCTGAGAGGACTGTTTGGCCCCCCTACTCGAGCCTCACATAGCATGTGTCTGCATTGTACCACAGCCTTGGATTTCCAGATGGGCGAATACTTTGCACGCACGGTAGCATGGTACATTTGTTCTAGAGCCTTGCCTGATGTTCCTTCGTTTGGGGCCTAATTGCACCTGTACAGTGTTTGAAAGACCAAACAGGAAAGTGGATGTTGTCTTTTGAGTGCACAAGTACAAAGGCCCGGCCATAGCAAGCCCAAGAGTCTGCAGTATAAGGCTTTGAGACTCTTGCTTGCGACTGGCCAGCGACGCTGTTTAGAATCAACTAGTCCGTTGCTCGTGAGCAAGTGTAGCAGTGTCAGGTACAGGAGCACGTCACGTTTTGCAACTGGCGTGCCGCGCGGCAGGATCTCTATGCACAGGTCAGACACAAATGCATAATCGCTGTCACCGCACTGCTAGGTCTGGCAAGCATGCGAAGGCCTGTGATCTGGACGCAAGATACACAATGCTTTAGCCAGCCAGCAATGTCAAGGTTTTGTGCACTCCAAAACGTCGAAAGTGCAGCTATGACTAAACATTTAATAATGATACTTGCCTGCACACTGTGATGCTGTTGAGTTTCAGGATGCGGACACGCAAGTGCATTGCATGAGGAAGCTTACAGTGACTGATTAGACTGAGGACCCAAGTCACTTGCGGTCAAACCATAACAGGCTGCAAGCAAGTGGCAAGATCATTGAACTGCTGAACCGTAGAATCTGATTCATCAGCAACCATTTGAGCAAAACGTAACGTTCCTACCAAAAGGGGACTCAACAAACGCATCTCTGCACAGATTTAGCAACGGTCATCAAAACCGGTCGAAATTCCAAACTTCATGTTTTCCAGCAAAATTTGACTGCTCTACACAAACCTGCATGCCTAGTAGCCAACAAAAGCAAAACAGTGTTTGACCATTTGCATACCGCTCCTGTGTCACGCAATACTCTGTGCAGACCACACAGGCATGACTGCAAAACAGCTGGTATCAATGCTGTGCGGCATCCAATGATGTAACGGAGGAGGCAAACAAAAGCACGTGCATATTCATTCCCAAGACTCCCCAGAGCCTGATGTAATGCCTGGCATTTCCAGTAGACCAATCACAACTATGCTGGAGTGTCACTAGACTTCTTGGCATCCCTTTCCTTCCTGATAAAACAAACAAGCAGAAGTATCAGTTCCTACAGTCATGAAGAATACACCAGCAACAACCACAACAGCTAGCATGGCACTCACATCACAACACATTGATACACATATTTGCATGATGTACACAAGCAGGCACGTCCGTTCACGCAGACTACACCGGCATCAGAAAACAGCTAACATGGCACTCAGACAGCAAGGCACTCAGAATCATGCTGAGACGCAGCTTGCAAGCACGGCACTTGCACTTGCCAGCGCACGCATGAGCTTTATGGTTGTTTGCATTTTGAGAAAGTTCTGTCCAAGCGTCACACGAAGAACAGTTGGAAGAGCAGAGGCTGTCGCACTTGTTCTCCAGAAGTACACTAGGCAGCATGTTTTTCAGCCTTTCACATGTGTTCTAACTCAAGGCAGGAGAGGGAGCTCACAATAGTCTGAGGTTCTCCTCTGGCACTTCGCCATCCCATAGTTCAACAACATTCTTGTACGGGCCGGCAGGGTCAGTCCACTCAGCGCCCACAAGCATCCTCATCTGTGTCTTCAGGTTGCTGATGGTCTGCATGCCAAGGCAAATGAGCTCAGCAACAACACAGACAAGCTGCTGAAACTTGCCACAGCAGGCATCAGAAACGAGTCAACCCACTGGTCTGCATGCCAAGGCAAAACTGAGGCTCAGCAACAACACAGACAAGCTGCGGAAACTTGCCACAGCAGGCATCAGACAAGGGTCAACACCACAAACTCAGTAGCAAGAGATCGAAACAGGCCAACAGCACGTAAGGTGCTGTGCTGATGATGAAGACTGGCATGGAACAAATTGGACTCTCAATTTGCCTCATGCAGCTATGCACCAGCCGCTGCATGGTCCACACCGCACACATGTAGATGAAATGGAGCAGCAGATAACAAAGGAGTCCAGGCAGACACAGCGCCACAGCAGGAAAGGATCATAATGCCCGCATGAAAGAACAAAGGCCGTCACACAAGAGACTGCAGCTGACCTCAAACTCATCCTTGGAGAGCTCAAAGTTCAGAGCCTCCAGGTTGCCCTGAATGTGGGAGACGCCAGTGGCCTTGGGGATAACACTGGTGCCGTTCTGGATGGCCCACCTGATCAGCACCTGTGCAATCAAACACACCAATCAGCATCATCCAGCACACAGCATTATCCAGAGGAGCAGTCAAACACACCAATCAGAATCCTCTAGCACACATAATATCATTCAGTGGAGCATTGCAAACCAGCCTAACCCCAAGGAAAGACCGATCAGATTCCTTTAGCACAAAATATCATATAGAGGAGCAATGTGAACCAGCCTGACCCCAAGGGAAGACATACTTGAAGTGCATGAACCAGGTGCAAATCGACTTGACAACAGGATTTGTTTTGCTTTACTTCACCAACCCACAATTCCCAAACCCAAATCAGCAGAGACACACTCACAGCACTGCTGAGATGCCAAGTAAACGGTGCCAACACCAACAACATGGGCGCAGGTGAGAAATCAGAGATCAGCAGGTGCTGGAGACGTACTGGTGCAGTGTGCTTGCCGTGCTTGTCGGCAATCTTCTTCACAGCAGGGTCGCTCATGAGGTGGGGGGTCTGGTCACCCCTGTTCTGCATGGCTGCGCTGTCTGGGGTACCCAGGGGAGAGTAGGCAGTCAAGTGAATGCCCTGCAAATACACAGACATGATGAGCATCACCCACAGCAATGCACTGCGACAACAGCAGAGCAAATCCACAGGCTACAATGAATTGAGCAACCAGGCAGCTAGATCTGTAGTAGAGCTTTGCACAGACCATGAAGCAAAGAGTTTCAAAATACACTTGCAAGCATACCAAAGACAGTCAAGGTAAAAGCAGTGTCATGCGTAAAAACATGGGTTGTCATTGTGAAGCAGGTAGGCATATGGGTGCATGTGTACCTTGGACTCACAGAACTTGTGAAGCTTCTCGTTTCTGAAGTAGGGGTGCAGCTCCACTTGGTTGACTGCTGGCTTGATCTTGGCATACTGCAGCAGGTCCTCAATCTTCTTGACGCTGAAGTTGGAGATACCAATGCTCTTCACCAAACCCTCCTCAACAAGCTTCTCCATCTGCTGCCATGTGTCCTGTGAGCATGACAAAGCAGGTCAGCGCCTATGTGAAGACAGGCTGCAGCGGCAATAGCCAGGTAGAGATCAGGAAACGATAGCAGTACACAAGTACTACGTTGCCTTGTCATGCAGACTTTTGAAGCTGCAATCAAGCCAGGTAGATGCCACTTTGATGGCATCTGGTGCAAGAAAAGGCTGTTACTGTCAACATAGAAGGAGACAGATTTGGTGCTGCAAAGTTGGCTGAAACATCTGCGGCAGAGGCAACTTGCAAGCTTCAGTTGGTGCAACGAGCATGTTAGGTCAGAGGACAAGCATACACAGACCTTCATTGAGGGAGTCAGGGCAGGGCCCTTGTGTTGAGTGACAGGCCAGTGGACCAGGTACAGGTCGAGGTACTCGGTTTGGAGCTCCTTCATGCTCTCCAGGCAGTTCTTGCGGACCTCAGCGTGGTCGGTGTTCCATAGCTTAGTGGTCAACCAGAAGTCCTTGCGGCTGACCTTGCCCTCCTTGTACAGCTCCTGAAGAGCCTGGCCAAGGCCAGTCTGGTTCTGGTATGCCTTGGCGCAATCGATGTGCCTACATAGCATCATCCGCGTCAGCACAAACGAGAACGCTGCTGCGGCCACCAGCCGCAGCAGATCTGCGCGGGGACGTTTTAGACACGTGTGAGTGTGAGGTATCGGATGGCGACGATACCTGTATCCGACGCGAAGAGCGATCTGAACTGAGCTCTCAACCTCACCGGGCTTGCCCTTCCATGTTCCAAGGCCTAGAACGGGCATCTTCTCGCCATTGTTCAAGGTGACGGTGGGGTTGTGCACTGTGCTGTAGTCGCTGCTGGAAGCCATGCTGCTCGTCGAAGAGAGTTGCAAGGAGACTGTTCAGTTGGGATGTTTGTATCGATTGATGCTGCGTCTGCTTGCGGCTGCACAATCCTGGGTATTTTGGACAGAAGCCAAAAATATCTTAGTACAGTATGTTAGTCAGCCTTTACTATCTTTATGTTACTACACTTTCAGTCATGTTATGCAACGCGTGCCGACACGTGTAAACTTGTGACAAATTTTAGATTGCATAGTAAACCTTTACTAACGATCAGCACCAGCTGGCCAAGAGAGAGAGAGATTACAATTAGAGAGAGAGAGAGAGATTACAATGCTTTAGCCAGCCAGCAAGTCTGATCACATATAGAAGAAGACGAAGGTCAAATGTGGAAAACATCAAGACAGTCTAGAACGAACTTACCAACTTATTTTGCTCAATACGAAAGAAGCAGTGCAAACGAAAGACATGCTTCAGACTTCATACGAACGAAACAGTCCACAACCAAATTCGCACCGAGATAGTTGACTTGCGCGTTGACTAGAAAGCCACGAGATGAGCGTGGACAGAACTATGTACACTTATCGATGATTGTATGTGACACGCTCGGTCATGCGCACAACGATGGGTTCCTCAAGCGTGATAAAGGCGTGACGCGGAAGTGTTCGACACACTCAGATGATGGCGACCCTAGTCACAGTTGAAGCCGTTTTGCTTTTTGGTGCTTGCTTTGTCAGCGGGCACGAAAAGATACACTTGATCTTTTCCAACCACTTGGTGAGTTTTTAGATATAGTCTATCGTTCAGCAAATACATCGCCAGATCAGGCTGCTCCACGCTAGCTGTCATGATCCCGTGTATCAAGCAGAACGTCAACTTCCATGTGCCTGCTCACTGGCGCAGGATGTAGGTTTTGATGGCATCAACCCCACACCGGGGACTGACTTCAGCGTCATCAACAAATACTTCACTGAATTTTTTCCACAAGCGGTGCGACCTTAAACACTGTTTGCTCTGGCTAGAGCATCCTTGCAGAGTGCGCATCTGCCTTTGCAGAAGGCTTGGATTTGCATGCCTTGCAGATTGACACATCACAGACGTTGGCCGAGAGAGGTGGCAGAGAACGTTTGCAATGGATGACTCAGGTACATACAACATTGCACACTCACAGACAGTGCCAACATGTAGTGCTGGTCATCAGCAGTTCTGAGTGCTCTTGGGCACATCAGCCTGACTACACAGTCTGTCTGTGACGGTGTAGCCCATGTCAGACATGTCAATGTGAATAATTGAATGCAGTCGTGGCTGGTGTCTCTGTTTCTAGACTGTCCCATTGGCATGGACTTGCACTGTCCCAGCCAAGCAGAAATTGAGGTGAGCTGTGCAACCACTTTGTCAGTTTTAGCAGCTCTGTTGCATCAGCTTTCAAGCGTAGAGACTCTAAATGCTTACAATGGCACAGTTTATAGTCATCAGGCTTAGATCAGCATGTTGTAGCACACCTTACCAATGTAATGACCATGCGCCTTCCAATGTGTCATACACATGCTGCCTCATTGTCACCCAATTCAATCGCAGCTGTTGAGCGTGTAACATCACCGTGTAGACGTGAGCCATTCATCCTGTACAAGGCGTGGCAGGTTACCCCAGGCCTGTTCAAGCCAGAACTGCTTGATGCCAATTGTCAGTCGACGCGGTCTGTGCATATGTCATACCTTGCAGCCCTAGTGGGGATTGCTCAGTAGCATTGATTCCCCATGAATGCTGAAGGCTTTGGTCCTTACAGGCTTTTGAGGCAGCTGTGCACAGAGGTGACATTTATTGGCACGCCCTCCCCTTCAATGGCCAGCTGGAATTCTTTGATGTCAGCCTGCTGGAGTTTGCTGTGCAGATGACACATGAAATAGATGTCAAATTTGGTCTGCCCCCCAAACGCACTATGAGCCAGGTGATTCCCAATGAAACCTCCTGCCTTGCATGGTATGTATTTGGTGCCAACATTGACACATGCCTTGATTCCAGGCTTGATCAGGAACTGTCAAGTGTCTGCCGAAGCACTGTGCGCATAGTTCAAGTACCTGATGTGTACGTGCAAATGTTGTATATGGTGCTGCATATGCACAGCATAGCGTAGCACAGCACGTACGAAAACCAGACTGCCTCTGTGCATCAACACTCTACAGAGTACAACGTAGACCTGAGATCAGCTGAGGCTGTAACATGTTGTGATCAACAAGAAGGTCAACAAAGAGCAAGAGTACCCTGCAGTGGCAAGCATGTAAGGCATGGAGTGCAATATGCAGAGGGACGTGCCAGGATTCACAAAAGCTGCTCTGCCCATTCTGTACGCCCAAGGGGTTAGGGCAGTGACGGTGGGCGTCAATGGGGGTAGTGCACCCCCCGGGGTACCCCACAACCAGCCCTTCATATGGAGGGACACCCAAAGCCAAACTGACATGTTGGCCATGTGGCACCCGGGTGCGTCCTTCATCCCTAATGACCCTTGGCCCATGCATGAGATCCCATATTGAACACCCCTCAGCTTGTGATGCTGTGCATGCATCTCCCTTCCTTGACTGCTCCAAAACGGATACAAACACCAGCAACAAATAGCAGTAGTCTGCAGAAGTGTAAACCGTCAAGCCTCAAGACCGCCTGTCCCTGAATGTAGTTTTTTGCACATCAGTGCATGCACCAGAGCTTGAATGCTCTATCCAATTTCAGCAGTGTCAGCTTTGCGCTGGGTGCTGTGCTGTGCCGTGCCTTGCCGTGCCGTGCTGTGCTGTGCTGATGTTGCATTTGGCTTGTGTACATATGTAGGGGGCTACTCCGGGGTGCCTGTAGACGACCAGACGCAGTGCGTGTCAGCTGCTGGCTTTGACCACAAGCTGTGCATGGCGTGGAGGCAAGACAATGCAGGACCACACAGTGCTGAAGAGGTGTGCTTTGCTGTGGTATTGCTGCTGCCGGTTGTGTACACCAGAAAGACCTCAAAAAGACACAAAGACATCAGAAAGACAGGAAGAGACCAGAAAGGCACCAGGAAGACATAAAGACAGAAAGACACAAAGACACTCGCGCGCAGCTGTGCTCAACAGGCAAACAAGCAAAGCTCTGACACAGGTGTTTTGCAACGCAGTCATATACTTGATTATTTTTCCAACCGTCCTTCTGTTCTTTTTCTGTCTCTCTGTGCATTCATTCTTCTTTCAAGATGTCTGCATGGGCCAATGGCAACAAGTGACTCCTAGGTCACCTTCCTACCAATCATGAACTGCAAACACAGTTGCCCTGTGACCACAGTACACGTGACGACATCAGCTGCCAGTGCAGGTTCTGGATATCTTCCAGCGGACGCAAGCTGCGTTTCCAGGAGCTGAGGTCTTCACCTCAACCCTAGACAATTTCACACTAGCCCTACAGGCCGCCCTGCCAAATTTGCAGCTGCCAGTAGTCACTGAGGAGATTGGTGACACCTGGGCGTATGGCATTGCAAGTGACGCTGACAAGGTGGCAGAGTACAGGGCATTGCTGCGCATGAGGACTGCAACTGCCTGGAAGGTTCAGGAAGCTGCCTACCGCAACTTCAGCAGGCTCCTGCTCAAGGTATGGGTTGAAATGTGACGAGCAGGGTTTAGGAGATAGGGCTTAGAGTTGTGGGGACTGCTTGGGCAGCAGCACATGGCCGCACCTGCTATTGCGCTCGAGGTTGTCAATAATTGCATCCGTCAGTTGCCATTTAGGGTTGACAACACAAGCGAGAACATACACTTGGTCACGTTGAATGGTGGATGGTCTCTGTATAAGACCTCCCATAGGCTTTTCCAACGTCAGGCCAAGAGTGACCCAGGTTCTGAAGGGCTAGAGTCCACCCTGCTTGATCTGCAGAGCTTCCATGATCATGTGTTCCTCAACACCCATGCAAGGTCTAGCCTTCAGCAGGCTGCTGCTCAAGGTATGGGTTGGACTGTGAGGAGAAGGGTTGTAGGGACCTTGCTAGCAACAGCGGCTGTGCTACAGCATGCTGGTAGCTGCATGGCCATATGATTGCATGACTGCAACGTCCCTTATCATCGGAAACAAAGAACAAGGAGCCATACGCCACTAGTGTTGCGGCATGTGTGAGGACATGAGTATGTTGCAATGTTGTCGTCTCAGCCCACCTGTCATTAGTCACCCAGCTTTGACAACATGCTGTTGAGCTGATACTAGATCAGACGTCAATATGGTTTGTCACATGTGGGGCTTATACTATTAGCTACTCTGCACTGTGATGCAGATTCCAGAACACACCTGGGGATTTGACACCAAGACCTTCCTGCATGACAACGCCAACTGGAGCAACAAGCAGTTCCACGCACAGCTAGATGCCCACGCCCAGAACTATGAAGACAACATTGCTCAGTGGCAAAGGCAGCGTGGGTACATGACCTGGGCTTTAGAAGCCCTGGATCTTTCCCTGCCTCATGTTGCAGAGCCCCTGTCCCCGGCTCAAGACCCATCTCGTGATTCATCCCATGACTCATTGCATCCTGTTGACTCAACAGCTGGCGCGCTCCACAATGGCGAGGGAAGGAAGCTGACTGCGCGCAGAACAGCTGAGTCAGCGCATTCAAGCGCTGCTGAGTTGAATCTGCCAGAGTTGACTTTGAGACAGGAGCTCAACCAGCTGAGGTCTGAGCTGCAAAGGCAGCATGAGCTGACTGATGTTGAGGGGTATGAGGAGCATCCCGTTGGTGAACCCTTGAAGCTGAAGTCATCGTTTTGGGACATCGAGGTCAACACCACTACAGGCATGCCTGCCACCCCCCTCCTCCCTCAACCCCCCAAGGCTCATCTCTGTTGTGTGTCTTGTCTGTGTTGCTCTTACAAGCCACCGTCATGAAACCACCAGACTTTGTGTCAGAATATCACATGTGCGTCGAGCTCTCTGGGGTGTAGACTGTGCATCACAAGGGGTCTTCTGCTGTGGACCCCCATACTCTACATATCAACCCATTGCTTTTTGGGTGTCCAGACTGCACAGCAAGACTTTGCATGCATTGCATTCAGCCCTCTGCAATTGCAGGAACTTTGAGTGGTCTGCAATACCTATGGCCTGAACAAGAAGGGTCCAATTGGGCTACCCCCCAACAGCCCCTGGGACAATTCCTGTATGACACCTACACTGAAGAAGACTACCACATCATCTGGGAAACCTACTCCTACAGCGATTTCAGCTGGGACTTTGGCAAGCTCAACAGCTCAGTGGCTAAGCCTCGGCACTCAAGACTCAGTCCTGCCATCACTAAGGTGTACAAGCAACAGGTGACACAGATCCTAACCCCTTGGGTGTTAGCATGCCGTTGGCACATGATCCTTGTCACAACTGCAGCAACAAAGTTGCAGAACGACACGAGGACAGGTTTCTGGTGTTGTGGTGTGGTATCCCCAAAGAGCCTGTCAGGCATGCTGGCTATCAAGTGGAGAACTTGCAACACTCCCGGAATGTGCTGCCGGCCCTACACCAATGCATAAACTTACCTTCTGGCTGCCTGCTTGGCTGTCACTCTGCAGGCAAGGCATGCCACCACAGTCGCTTCTCAAGGATGATACACTTCAATGGTACATTGCAATGATGCGGAACGAACAGAACTTGGACTTCTGTTCATATCCAGGAAGTGGATCATGAGTTCTTGGCACTGCAGCCTGCTAATTTGATGGCCTGACCCAGTCGCTAATTAGGTGCCTTGGCCAATCTTCACACATTTTGACTATCAATAGAACTCCATCTGGCTCGGGGCCAAGGCACTGCTGAAGGGCAGAAGGCCAGCCTGGACCAAAGGCCCTGGCCAATAGCCCGACAGTTTGTCAAACAACAGGACTTCATTTGCCCACTATATGCAGGAATGGAATGGGTTCAAGGCACTGCTGAAGGGCAGCATGCCAGCCTGAGCCAATCAACCTGGCCAACAGTGAGAATGTCCCACACAACAGGACTTCAGCTGCCTATTGTTTCCAGGATGGGAATGGGTTAAGGCACTGCTAAAGGGCAGAAGGCCAACCTGAGCCAAATCACCTGGCCAACAGCCCAACAAAGGGAATGTGCCACACAACGGGATTTCATTTGCCTTTTGTTTGCAGGATGGGAATGGTTTCAACGTACTGCTGAAGGGCAGCATGCCCGCCTGGCCAATAGCCCATCAATGAAAACATGCCAAACAAAAGACCTGCATTTGCCTTCTGTTTGCAGGATGGGAGTGGGTTCAAGGCACTGCTGAAGGGCAGCATGCCAGCTTGGGCCGTGCAAGAAGCTGGAGCACCAGCAGAGGTGTGGCTGGACATCCAGGCTCCTGAGGACACTGACAGCCTGCTGCTGGATGTCATCTGGGTCAACAAGACAGCCACACGCCTGCCCGAGGTACCCTTCCAACACACGAGAAAGACGAAAGAAGTAGAAGCCTTTCAGCAATCAAGGCTGGAGCCTCCTGAGTCAGCAACCCACAGCTCTTCTGCATGCAACAAGTCCTGCATCTATTCAATTTGTCAACATACATCCTCTCCCTCAGGTTCAGGTACAATTGAAATGAACAGACTCTGCCTTTTGGCAATGATGAAAGAGGAGTGTGAGGTATGATGGAGTATTCTATGGCTCAGGGTCAGGTTTGTGCAGTCAGCAACAATCAGCAGGCAGGCGTTCCAGCCCTGACATTAGATGTGGGCCAAGCCAAACTTAGTGATAACGCGTAGACAGAGTGTCAAAATGTGTTTTGTCTGACTCATACTAACGCCCTTGCAAGGTGTGTATGAGAAGCAAATGTGTGAACGAGTGATGTGTCTAAGCCGGCATGCAAGGATAACTCAGTCCTCCTGCTGCATGACTTACCTGTGTGACCAGTGCAGCTAGCAATGCAATCACAAGTCAGCTGCACGCTTGGTACACAGCCATCTGTGTGATAGCACGCCAGCAATTGCTGCAGTCTTGGACATGAATGCAAGACATGCTTGGCTACAATCTGCAGGCAATTGCAGCAAATCTGGGACCAGCAAACTTGATTTCAGGTGAAGCACATGGACGCAGGCAACCATACCTTTGCCGCCCACTGCATGACCAATGCAGATCTTGACTTCGGGTGCACTTCAACGTCAAGCTGAAACCATGTGATGTGTGTCACCACAGGCCATGTGGGTGCAATTCGCCCCAAGCTCTACAGTGGCAGACCCCCACTCCTGGCAGATGTACAAGCTGGGGCAACCCGTATCCCCCCTGGAGGTTGTGTACAATGGCAGCCAGTCGATGCATGCTGTCTGTGATGATGGTATCAGCGTGCGAGGCTCTGGTCAAAGAGCTTGGGAGCAGCTCAACATCAGGTGACAAGACACCCATGCATATTGGTTAATCTGATGGTTTGTGGGTGGCAATGTGTACCTAGGGTATGTTTCTGCCCAGCAATCATTCGTTGCAAGGTCTGCAAGACTCACCTCCTGCCTCAGGGTGCTGTATGTGAGGCCATCATACACCACTGCCTGCCCGGGCTGAGACCCCAGGTGGGTTTAAGGCTTGCACATGCACACAGCTTGCAAGACTAGCAAGGAAACAAACCGAAGGAGACAAGAAAATATGTTTAAGCATTTCAAGAAGGTGGCAGATTGAGAATCAGCGTCAGTGTTTATGAAAGCAAGTCAATGTTGTGACATATGCCAGCATGTGGTAAGATCTCAAGATGTTTGCACCTGCTTTGAGATGGGAATGGTGTGGGATGTCGCCACATCAGCATCCAGTCACGATGTCCATCAAGTCCACGCTGGGTTGTGAATGCAAGGCTGCAGGAGCTACAAAACAAGGCTGCTGAGTGCCTGGGTTAGCCTTCTGTAACCATGCACCACCAAACCAACCTTCTGCTGTCATCACCAGGCACACATCATATAGCATGCTACACACATTGCAAATGGCATGGTGTGCAGCATGAACATGCACCCCATGTAGCGAATGACAAAGCCTGCGTCACATAGAAAGTCATGCTACACAAGCACTCGCCACCCCCTTTCTCCCCCTCGTCCCCTTTACCTATTGTGATGAAGGTGCTGCAATTCTCCCAGCTGGAACCTCACATATATAAGCCTCACATATATAAACCTCTGTACCCTATGCAGGTCCCTGGATGCAGCTCTTGTGAGCCCGGGGGAGCCCATCCCATTCCCTGTGACTAGAACCAAGCCAGACTTGAGCAAGGGCATGGCATACAACTTGGCCAATAACATCTGGGGCACAAACTACATCATGTGGCAACCCTACGAGCCAGAGCAGTCAAGGATGCGCTTCCGCTTTTTGCTGCAGATGACAAAGGCTGACCAATCAGATCAGCATATGCAGCGCACAGCATCTGAGTGAATCAGTTTGCTGCTGAAGCTCGACGGCCGGTCAAATCTGTCTCATGGGCATCAAGGCTGCAAAAGCTGCTACTGTAAACACAGTACTAAACACAAACCCATGCTAGAATCCAGCGCTGAGTTGCCGTGGCTCGTCTCGAGTGCGAGTTGACGCGTTCGCTGGTCAAGCACAGCTGTGAATAAGATGAAGTGGGCATGCAAGGGCAGTAATATGAAAGTGGCAGTGCCTTAGTCACGAGGCATCACTTTGTCTTGTATGACATGCAGAATGGCAGTACACCTGGCAGAGGTGTACAGTATTAAAATTTATGGACCCTCAACCACAATCGCATCCGGATCACGGGACCTACAGCCGTAATGCTGATCCCGCAATGTCAGCGGAATTCGCAAAACCTGATATTGCCATGACATATTGATATTTCACAACGAGCAGAAACGAGAACTGAATTATTGTGTGGTCTGTAAACATCACAGGCAGCAGCATGCCAGACTAGTCCACTGTCGACACCAACAGTTGTGACACAACCTCAAATTGTTGAACTGAACAGACCAGCAGCAAAAACTCCCCCCCAATACACATGCAGGTTAGTTTATCCTTGGGAACATATCTAAGCCCTGATAACCAGATGCCCCAGAAAAACAGGCAACGTGGCTCAAACCAGCAGGGCTGATCAAACGCAAGCAGCACACAGAAATCGAAAATGACACAAAGGTTCTCAAGAGCGAGCAAGAAAGACAAATTCAACAATTTGTAGTTTGCATCAGCTTTATTACCTGCAAAATGACAAGTCGATCAACGACACCCAGATGGACAAACACTCTTCTCCCAATACCACTCCTGATAAAGGTAGTCTTGAGACGCAGGCAGGCCAGACTAGACTGTTCACGCCAAACAAATCCAAAGAAGCGGAAACAACAGAACAAGGAAAGACTACGCTACTTGTGCAGTGCAAACCTAACTAGCTACTGCTGCTGCAGGATGTTGTCAACTTGCTGCCGGCCAATCGTGAGCCACAGGGAGAAAGGGCCAAAAACAGAAGACAAGTGCATGTAAGCTCATCCTAAGCAAACGTTGACATTTGTTCACCACAGGCTCCCCTACATAGTGAGCAGGCTACTTGCAGCATCGTCTATGATGTCAATGCTGCCTTCATACAAGCTGCTGTCTGCCTGACTACCACAGATGCGGCCTGATCCTGAGGAGATGCCGCTATCAAGCTGGCCACTATTTAATCTAGACAGCAGCTCCTCTGGTGAGCTGACTGGCTGTGAGTTCTGGCGAGTAGGAGAGGATAGAGTTGCCTGCTGCTGCTGCTGGGCAGAGGTCAGCATCTGTTGCAGGGACACTGTGGTCTCTGCTGATAGTGCTGACTCAGCCTCGTCAAATCGCGTTTGAGATCCAGCATCTGAGCTGGTGATGACTGTGCATGTGGTGCACCAGGGTGTGATTGGTAGCTGACGTCTGGGAGGAGCAGGTGGTTGGCAGAAGAGAGGAGCTGTGAGCAGCAGTGATGTGCCCATTGCAGATGAGAAAGAAGACCCAGATATTGGCAATGGGAAAGGGGGGCCCAATAGCCACTGACGACACGAGGGTAGAGTGTCTTCTACACCCTGCATTGCATGCATAGTTATCGATTCTTGTTGCTACGTAAAACTCTGCTGTTTATGACCCTTTTTGCAATGTAAATGTCTGCCGCTGGGCACATTGCTGCGCGTTACAGAAAACAAAGTATGCAGCACTGTTTATCAACACATCAGCAGCTCCTGGTCCAATTTGAGCCCTGGAAATGCATGGTTGAGTACAACCTGCCTCAGATTGTGCATGCATCTAGCACGTTGTTTGCACCTTGATTGGAGCGTCAGTCCCAACCAGCTCCATTCAGCAGGCATTCATGCTCCATGCCGATGCGCATTCCTTCAGTTCCTCAGGAGTCTTGCATTGATGTAGCGGCTGTAGATACTGTACACCAGTAGACAGCTGAGGCAGCATGTGACATTCAAGCAAGGTGCACAAATCTTGCACACGGCCGATACTGCTGCTGTGCACGAGCACATGCTATGTGGTGCACATTACAGTCTGCTCAGCATGAGTTTTACTGTCAGTTGTGAACAATCTGGCATCTGCGTGGTGCTGGTTGAGCGCAAGTTTTACAGCTGAATATGGCGCCTGACAGTCCGACTGACCACAATAGCACTGAAAGAAACTCAGACGGCAATCAAGACGCCGACAAAGCAGTTCATGCACATGCCTCAAATCAATTGTGCAAACTCCAGCTGCTATCATCATTCCAATGTGCTGTTGGACGTTGCCTTCAACTGCTGAAAAGTCTAGTATGTCAGATGTGGCGCAGGTGAGTGCTGCGACTGACCTGAGAAGAGCATGCTTTACATGAACCTGCTGCCGAACAGCTTGCACCATGGTGACAATGACTACTTGCTGACAAGTGTCATCAAGGCAAAGCCCCCTGCAGCTGAGCGGACGATGTCTGAACATACAGTACACAGGCAGATGAACACATAGCGACCAATCTGGGCAATCTACATTTCAGAGCAATAAGGTGGAATGTTGCGAAGCTGAAAAAGCTGTGAGCCAAACAGATACAGAGTTAGGGTGCACTTTCATGAGTACAAGCAGATATTTTATGTCAAAAAGCCGCCACCCACAGCTCCAACATGATGACAGGCAACACCCAGTGGCAAAGTTCGTACTTCAGGTGATACTGATGCTCTTCTTACCTGACGCTGCGTTGTCCTTGACCGTTTGAGCTTATGTCTTGCGCTTTTGCTGCACCTGCCTTCCAAGATGTAAGCCCTCGCCTGCACACAGCTTGCCTCAAGCTGAAAACATGCAGCCTGTAATTTCTACTGCACCTATTGGCATACAATGTGTGCAAATAAACCGCAGGACCTTCTTGCAAAGCAGGAAAGAAAGTAGCTGGTTGGCGTGTATACTTGTGTATTCATCCTGGAGCAGATCAGGCCACTTCTTGGCAGGCGCAGGTCGCTGCTGACCACCTGACTTTCTTCGTCTTCCGCGTCCCTGCAAACTCCAGAAAGTGAGCAGGCGGCGTAACACCTCAAGTTTGTTATAAGTAGGAAGGGTGTAAGCCTTCGTGACCACTATTGACGCAGGAGGCCAATACGCTGAAACGAGCCCAGGCTGCGGGTGTATACATGGGGTAAGAAACATGCAAAGTTACTACAGTGCTTGTAGGTGACCTGTGCGTTTGACGACTTCTACGCGGACTGTCTGTCTGCGCTCGATCGCACGATGCTCTGATCATGCTGGATGGTTGTAAGTCCGTCCCGGCAACTGTTGCTGCAATACCTTGAAGCGACAGCTGTGGCCTTCCGTAAAACTCAGGATTCCTGCGGTGCATCTGCCGTTTCGGGGACTATCGCCAAAGTTTGCTGCTGGTATAGGCCATGTAAAAAACCTGTGCAGGCGGCGAGCCACAATGCACACCGGCTCCCTCTTACACGTACGGCGTCGAGCCAAGCTATCGAAAACCAGCCAGACGCTGCAGCTGTGCACCACGCTGCTACAAAGGCAGCGGCTTCTGAGGCTGTGAGCAGACTCCGCATCAGGCAGCACAGGGTTGTGCCCTTGTGAGGAGTTCTGCCGCACTTTTATGAGGCCCTTACATTATGGTAGCAAACTTACCAGCTGAAAGTATTGCTCCACCTGGGTTGTTTCGCCTGATGGTCGTCGGTGCATTGTATTGTACCTGAAGCTCATGCTTGCACAGTTTGCTTAACTTGTTTGTCAGCGACTGATTGCTATGAGTACTCAATCGTTCGATCCTAACTCGGTGCTGTCTGACTTGCTAAGCTGGGATTGCGAAGCAGCTGGCATGCGCAGCTCTCAGCCATTCGTGAGCACTCTGCAAGACGTGGCTCACTTCAGCTCTGCACCACCTGGGTTTGACCCCATCCCGTTGCCGATGCTTTCAGAAACAACCAGTACAATTTTCACAACGGATGCAACCAGGACGACCAGTAAGTCAGAGCGCAAACTGGAAATCAACAGGATTTCTCAGAAACGCGTTCGAGAAAGGCGCAAGGTGAAGAAATCGCGTGCAAATCGTAGTGCCTCAGCTGCAAAGAGTCTTTCCAAATCACTGTGGCAACCAGAGTAAATGGTGAAGATCTGTTGCAGGCCCGTATGCAGAGCACAGAAGCGCAGCTTGCAGAAACTGCCGCTCAGCTGCAAGATTTGAAGAGCAGACACAAGCAACTAGAAGCAAGAAACACCTTGCTCGAGAAAGTTGCAGACATACACAAGCAGCCAGCAGCATTTGTTGTCACAAACAGCAACCCCTGGTCATGGCAGGTGCAGTGTATATAGTTGAAACAGCTTGTGGAAATGCGCTTGGCAGCTTCCCTGCATCAATCTGAGTTGCAGAATTGAGCTTGCCTTATTGTTCCGTGTGCAGGAGTCAGGCTTGATTACAGAGAGCTCAGACAAAGGTCGCATCATCAAAATCACAATCAATGGCTGTGAGCAGATCTATGCTGTTGACGAAGTTAGCCAGATGCCTGAACTCCTGTATGCTGACCTGTACGCGGTAGGTTGTTCTGCCATGTCTGTGGCAATGCATGCTGCATCTCTTGCTGATAATCTTATTGAACAGCTTAGTGTTGTGTCTGTTTGAAGATGCATGCAGTCCACACTGTTCCACTGCGTGCACCTGTGGGGGTGCCGAAGTACTGTGTTTGCCACAGTTCACTATGCAGTGCAATGCTCCTCTCAACCCTTGTCAGTCTATAGTTCTGCGCCTGGCCAAGAGCGCCTCTGCCATCATCACCCAAGCTCCTGGCTTATTGGCTCTGGGTGCGTGCAGCGATACGCAAACAAGCTTGGGTCTTGTCTGCTGGAAACGTCTGAAGACATCAACAGTCCAGCCAACCAACAGCTGGCCAAGTGGGTGTCTGAGGTCACCTCCCTCATGGTCTGCATGGCTCAGGGCAACCCCAAAGTGGCCCTGAAGCACGGCCTGGCAGACTTCACCAGCAGTACACGTGCTGTGAATCAAACTGATCCCACGCATCGCCAGGATGCTTTCTTTCTGGACTTGGTGGTGAGTTCATTGCACCTGCGCACAACACCATCCAGAGCCATGTCATGCCAGGCGTGCTTCTGGCAATATGCTATCAAGGTCACAGATCGCAAGCTGGGATCAAAAAGTATGCTTGTAGGTCATTGCGGGGGATCATTGTCACAACCTGGCACTCACCAATTGCCAGCATCATTGAACATGTGCCATTGATCTGACACATGGTTGAAAACAAGAGATGCATGAAGGCGGGTGAGGTGGGGAGGGGAGGTGGGTTCTCAGCATGTGATCCATGACCAGATGCTTGCATGCTGTAAATTGGAGACAGGACCTGGCATATCTGCATCAGTTTGCAGGTGGCTTTGGAGTTGACAGAACGTCAGCAGCAAGACATCATGTACTTGCGCCGTCTTCTGTTCAGCAAGCTGGGTCAAATCTACAGAGATCGCAAGGTTGTGCTCAATGGCATGCCCACAGAAGGGGATGGCATCTGTTGCTCCAGTGACAAGCTCGGGGACATGACAGACAGCGCTGAGGAGTTGCGCAACAGCGGTGCAGAAGAACTCACTACTTACATGCAGTTTTCGTCTGCGTTTTACAGAGGGGTGGGTCTTTCAGACTGTGAAAGATTGTTGTATGTTTGCACGTGGCAGCCATGGCCAACTCGATCTTGCTTTCAGAACTACTGCACCATGCTTTGGCTAGGGAGAAATGGACCATCTGCTGTCCTGGGATCTCGTGCTCAAGCATCATGTTGTGTATGAGTACAGCAGCTTGTAAAGGTTGATCCACAAGTGGATGAGCAAAAGTATAGTGTCCTAAAACCTACTGATCTGACTGCATGAAAGAGTTGGTGCTCTGCAGATCCAAACGTGTCGACAGCATGCCATTGCCATCGTACATTCTTACCCAGCAATACCAGAGAAAGGCAGGTTGTTAGAGGCGCTGGCAGATCAGAGAGGAGAACCATCCAAGGAGGTTCTGATGCAATCAGCAGGAATGGATAGCTTGCAGCACGCTGCCAATTGGCAGCAAGTTGTGGAGTATCTACAGTACATCAATGCAGAAAATTTGAACCAGCATGTGCCGCTGCTGGTGGAGTAGGTATTTGATGCTGTACAATGTCGTTATGCATGTTATTTTTGAACTTGACGCCAGAAATGGCAGCTCTGTACCCGCATGTTTTGATGCTTAAGTGAAGCGTTTCGAGAGAATTTGGTCCATCACAGGACACAGTGTCATTTGCCCAGTCGAAATGCGTTAAACTAGTTCTGTGTAGTGGACATGTCAAGTATTCATTTGTAGAATTAGATGTTTACTGGTTGCTTTTTGGTCTCATACGTTAGCGCCAGGGACACGTCAAGACAAATTGGTTAACAGCGTCAACAGCACTGAAAATTTGTATGTAAATGTAGCTTGTAGCTCGCCAGGAGCAACTGAAGATGAAGAATGGCTCAAGGCGCTGACTATGATTGTGATGCCCGGTCAACACTCTCAGCACTTCGCTGTTTTAGCTCGAATTCGGTGTCGATATCAGTGCCGGCGCACCGCCGCAAGGCTAGTGTGAGTGCCTGATGATGCCATCGGATGTTGCACCAGTCATGGCGGCAGCACAGCTGGAGTAAGCAATGTTTGGTCCTGTTGAGTCAAAGAAGCGCAAACAGAAGACGAGCGGCCGAGCAGTGAGCTCACAGCAACAGACAAAAGGTAGGTTGATCAATCGAACATTTTTGCTGCAGCTTTTTGCACTCCAGTGTCAGCTGCATATTGTGATCACTAAACACGGTGTTAATGAATAGGCTCGAAGGCAGGAATTCGAAGCTGGTTTGGCAAAGGACTGGAAATCAAAGGGTCAGCATCTACTCGCCAGAAAGATCTAGACACCCTGCCTGCTGCAAGCACCATCAGCAGGTCCATACAGAATGCCACGGACCTGGCCTCAGACTGCTCACTGAACTTGAGGTATAGCTCAAGAATGCACATGTATCCTGCTTGCTTGTGCAATAGTGTTTGGCTTGATGTGTACTGTGCAAAATGTCACTGCATCCCCACAACCATGACTTTATGACTATCGCCATTGGTCTTGCCGACTACAGGGAATCTGTGCAGCAATTTGAGGTGCAATCTGTCAAGCCTTTGGCAGCTGTTGCGAGAGCAGGCAGTCCTGTGCGTGGCATTGATGCCCTAATACTGGCTTTGCCTCGGCAAGGTCGTGAGGGTGCAGCTGTAAGAATCCAACGATGGTACCGTCACAGACAGGCAGAGCGCCGAGTAAGATTTAGTCCTGCAGTACACATGACAACTGCAAAGCCCCTCTGTGGTTCACACTGCAGTTGCTAAGATGACAGTGTACACTGTACTCCAGCATAGGAGCTTTTGGCACTTGACGCCGATGGCAGTCATAATGCTATGGTAGAAGGGACTGCATTGCAGGTGCCTTGATGGGCAACCACATTGCATGCTTGCAGGCAGCACAGCAAGATGTAAGGGACTTTGTGCAGCAGAGGAGACATGCTGCGGGAGTACACACTGCAGAAGGCATTCAAGGCTATGCAGACAGAGAGGCTCTGGCAGCTAGAGCTGTTGCCAAAGCTGCAAGGCTTGCAACTGAGAAGCAAGTAGGTGCCTGACCGTCACACCTTGTCTGTTGCTTTGTTGAAATACAGTATGCTTGTCTTGTAGGCCAAGCAGGAACGCCGCGTATCATCTGTATCATGATTATGCAGCATTCCTGTCTGCGACCCACTGTAAAACCTGGCTGCAAGGCACTCCAATGCCAAGACTCTTGCAAGCCTAACACACATAAATTTCCTGCAGATTTTGCTTCAGCATCTGTGCGCAATTCATGCTCTTATGTGTTTTCAAATCCTGGCTGAAAGGCAGGCACTAAAGCTTCTGCCAGTCCTAGCCTTAGCCTGTAAAACATGGTGCCGGCAAGCTATGCTCCTGCCAATCCTGCAAGTTCATACTGGCTAAAACAGCTGCACAACATGGCTCTGACTGCCTGTTTGCATGTAACAGGAGGTTGAGGAGGCTGTGCTGGCAAGCCTGCAGCAGCATCGCGGCAGCAAACTGCAGGCAGAGCCTACACTCAGGTCATGTGCCACTCATGCCACTGCTGCTGTTGCTGGTACTTTGCTGGTATTGCTGTTGGAACCACTCTGCTTGCACCACTACATATCCTCATGCATCCTGTTGCTCAACTGCTGCCTATAATGCTGTCGTCCCAGCACAATGTCAAACTCTGAACTAAATTGTTGCCACCAACTGACATTGCAGCCTGTTTTGACAGGGATCTCAGGGAAGGCCTCAAGCAAGCCTCCAAGGCAGCTGAGGTACACCACACAGAGCAGCTCGGTCCAGACCAGCATCAGCTGCAGTCAGATGTTAGCCAGCAGGATTGTTTGCCCTCCATTACCCTGTCTGTCTCCCCCAGACAGTCTCAGCAGAGCAGTCAGGGCATTGCTGCTGCTGACAAATCCAAGCTGATAGGGTTGCCATTGCTCAGAGCCACTTCACCTCCTCAACTGTTGAGCCGCTCAGCTGGTGCTGACAAGATCACAGCAGGAGCTTCCCAGTCGCCCCTGCAGAGGGCATCTGCCTTGGGGCAGCGGGACTCTGACATGCCCTTGGCTTTGGCTAGTTTCTCAACGGCTCAAGCCCTAACCTGTGCCCTGGAGCAAAGGTGTCCCCAGTCACATGCTAATGAAGGTGAGCACTCCACAAAACCATGTGCATGCTTTCCTTTTGTGCACTCTCATGCATGTTCCAACACCAGATGTATACCCAACTTGTTGCCGTCACATTGTACCAGCAGTGCCGAATGATGCAGTTGCAGGTGTCTTTGGCGGTGATCTGTTTGCATCAGATTTGCGTGTCCCTGAGACATTAGGCGCAGCTGCAGTCACAGCCAGCATAGAAGCAGCAGTCAGGGAAAGCCTGCTGCTATCAGTGCCAGCAGACGCCATGCTGAGCTCAGCTCTGTTTGAGGACTTCACCCGGGAGGTGGCAGCTCGCATCATCCAGCACTATTGGAGAGAACGCATGAGCAGGCAGGCAGCAGCTCGGCACCAGTACAGCAGCGCAGCAAGTCACCATCAGGATCAGGATTCAGTGGCTGAGTCTCAGCGTCAGGGACATGACACCAGTTGTGATCCAGGCAGTGCAGAAGCAGTACCAGAGCTGATTCAGGATGATTCGCTTCCAGAGCTGCTGATGCGGTACAGATCTAATGCAGGCAGGGTCTCTGAACAGCAGCAGGCACAAGCACGGGCTGCAGAGCACAGCCTGGGTACCAGGGCGTCCAGGGTGCAGAATGCACCCTTGGCTTTGCACACTGTCAAAATGGATGTTGCTGAGGCAGATGACATCAAGCGGGATGGCTTGCTGCCCAATGCTATAGATGATACCACCGTAAGCAGCAGCAGCCTAGATAGGCTCAAGGCAAGGCACAGCAAACACAGGAGGCCCGCCCAGCTGACTGCTGACACAGCAAAAGGTGTTGCAAAGCATGCCCTGGTACAGCAGGCTTCTGGTGCCAGGCAAAGCAAAACAGGCTCGGTGAGGCTGACAGTTGCAACAGGAGCAGCAGCAGCAGCTGATTTGTCTTTGCACCAAGCTTCTTTTGCAATGCCCAACAAGAGAGCAATCAGCACAGCTGGTACCACTGCTGTAGAAGACAAAGTTTGGCTGTCCACCACTTCTCCTACCTGCGAAGACAGTGATAGCGCACTGTTTGAGCTGCTGAACCAAAGCCCTCAAGGGCCTGCGTATATGCCTATATCAGCCGCAGCTGCTCAGCCTGTGTCACACTCCAGAAGACAGCAGCAGCAGCAGCAGCAGCAGCAGCAGCAGCAGACCGTAGGCATGGACAATGTCAGGGTCGGTGATGGTGAGTTTCAGGAAGGCTGTGATGAGAATGCCAGTCCCAATGTCAGTCCCGCTAAGGGCCAAGCAAAGCAGCATAAGCAGCAGCAGCAGCAGCAAGAGGCTGCTTGGGACAGAGCTTCAGAGCCAGCCAGCCTGACAGTGCTCGAAGCTGGGAGCCAACGTGATAAGCCATCTGCCTCTGCAACAGCTGCTGCCTTGCATGTCAGGGCTGATGACCCAGCTTCAGCGTCTGGTCTGCAGACTATAGCTGAACTGCAAACAGTCGCGAAGAGGCATGGTGACCTTTCCAGGTCTGAGCGGCAGTCAACTGACAAGCTGGCAGACATCTTTGCATTCCTTGATGATGTTGAAGCACAGGCTGAAGAACAAGCAGCAAGAGTGCTATCGCAGGCATCAACGCCAAGCCACAGTCAGCCAATCAGGGTTCAGGGCCATGCCCAACAGCCCTGCTGTCAGGGCCATGCATTGCAGCTCTCACAAGCATCCCCCAAGGACAGCTGCTCACGAGCTTCTTCTCTCGCTCAGCCCAGACAGCAGCAGACGCAGCAATCACAGGGGCAGTTCCAAGATCTTAGGGTACATATTAGCCGGGATGGCCCTTCTTCAGGAGGCCTGCCAGCTGGCAAGCCAGTATTGCACAGCAAGCTGGTTGCAGCCACAACTGCAACCAGAGCTAAGCATAGCAACGTCAAGCAAATGCCAGGCACAAGAGCTGAACTCGCAGATACTGGATCAGCCATAGACTTTGCAGATACAGCATCTACCGGTGAGATTGCACCACATCACCTGTCTGATTGGAAGCTGGGCAAGCATCGTCTGTGCCGTGGCATTTGTCTGGCGAGTGCATGAAGTAATGTGTCACCATTGTGAGCAGGAGCATATGATCCCAGCCTGGAAAGTCCTGAGTCAATGCTAGATCAGTGCTCTGTCATCAGTCCAGCTGGTTCTCGTCAGACAACGCATGCCTCAGCATTAGCTTCATCAGCACTATCTGCCCAGGTATTCTCCGTTGATGCATGAACTTTGGTTCTGTCAGGCTGCATCTTGTTTAAGGCTCTCATGCCTGATACCTGCGCTGCATCACAACGCCACCCTGGCTTGCAGGGTCAGCAGAGCCACCTGGTGCCGACAAAGCTTCACTGCTGGCCAAGACTGTGTATGAGGGCGTCAAGCAGCGCATGCACCAGCTGCAGGCCGATGTGCAGGCACGCGATCAGCAGATTGCATCCCTCCAAGATGGCCTTGCAGCAGCTGCCTTGCACAGAGATGCAGCACTCAAGCAAGCCCAAGCTGAGCAGCAGGTCTGGGACCTATGCACCTGCCATGTTCATGCCAAAGCACTATGGCTGCTCTACCTTTGCCTGCAACCTTGGCGTTCAACTGATATGAGCGCACGGCTCAACCTGATGTCAACCTGTGAAATTGCTGAACCTGCATACTTTGCAGTGTTCAATATGCGCTGAGGTTGCTATTCACAGGCTGGCAATCCTGCAGCCCTGCTCTGCCGCATACAGAGACCCTCTGTATGCGGCACTCGTATCATGACTGCCAAATGGCGTAGACTTTTCACCTCTGTGCTTCCTGGCAGTTTTGTCAAAATGAAACTGACATGTTTGCATACTGCATACTGCAGTGTGCGCTAGACGAGCAGAAGAAGAAGCTGGAAGGGGACATGGCACGCCATCTGGCATTCATTGATAGGCTGCTGGCTGACAAGGACAAGCTGTCAGCCAAGTGCATGCAGCTGGGCAAAGACATGAAGGTCGACTGCACGCACCCCATTAGTGTAGCATATCTTTCTTGCTAAAGCTGGATGTTGGGCTGCATGCGAAATTGCACACCAAGCAAAATTCCAGACCATGCAAAATTGTGTACCATGCAAAGCCACTACACATCAAGCACAAAACCCAGATCAGTGATTTGCAGCACATACCTCGCTTGCTGAAGTTGCAAGCTGGCTCACTGTTGGCTGCACCTGAAAGCGCGTATCATGCAAAGCACTCTCATCAGGCACACAACCCAGATCATTGATTTGAGGCATACCTCTCTTGTCAGAGTCACATGGCTACTCACTGTTTGGCTGCTCCTGAGAGTGAGCATCATGCCAACTCAGGCATGAAACAAGCAGCACAAATTTATTGGGGTCTGGGTTTTGCAGGCAGCTGAGGCAAAACCCAGACCCCATGCAATGGGGGTGGAGTCTCTGAAGGAGGGGTGGGTGGTGGAGCTGAAGAGGCAGAAAGAGGCGTGGACTGCAGCAGAGAAAACCCGTAGGGACACCTGGATAGCAGACAAGACCAAGCAGGTCAAAGAGCTTACCGTCAAGGTAGGCCTCCCAGACTTGATTGGTGCAAAAGGAAGCAAGGCATCACACACTCAGTCAGTCTGGGATCAACCCCAGCCCAGAAACTTTTGCTCACAATCTGCTTTCTCAAGCTGGCCCAATAGTGGACTAGTCTGTCCACGTAATTTTGCGCACTGTCTACATTGCTGGATCCAGAAACATGCCTTTGAGCGTTTGTGTAAAACAAGGCATGCATGTTGTGCATACCAAATATAGACAGCATCTTGACCATACCTCAAGCACTGCAGACCCTCTGGGACTTGACTTAACATACTGAGGCAATGGACTTTGTTTTCACTATCACCATTTCTGGTATCTTTACCACTATAGTCTCTGTTGTTGCTGTTGTTGTTGCTAATATCATCGTCATCAGCATCAATACCACAGTCAAGACTACTGTCCCTGTTCTTAAGCCCTGTCGCTCAGGCTATGGACTTTCTGTCTTTGCTACGAATGTCATTTGCTGCTTGTCCAGGGTATGGAGCCTGAGATCCAGCGCCTGATAGCCAAGCACAAGACAGAGCTGCAGAGTGAGAGGGACAAGGCTCAGGACCACACCAGGTAGTCTCCTCACCTCCTCACACCTATACGCCTATCATGCACGGATATCACCAATTTCAGCCGCAGCATTCTGCTGTGCTGTCTTCTTCATGAAACCGATCACAGAGTGCGGCCAAGCAGACAAAAAGCATGCAGCCCTGCTCCCCTTCATGACCAGGATGTACTCTCCATACAACAGATCAGTCAGCTCCCTGCTGCAACTGATTCGCCAATTTGACTCAAAGCTCCTGAACTGCTCGACAGGCACTCAGGCAAAAGCAGACTTGTCTCGTGTGCAATTGCCTGTAGCTTAGGACACACAAGTCCTGGTGTCGTATCCTTGTGGTATCCTAGTCCCTTTAACACATTGCCTCAAGATGTAGAAGGCAGACAGACAGCATCTTTGCCTTGCAAGGGACTGTCAGCTGTTGGGCTTGGGCCATCCATGCCAGCTTGTACACCGTACACAAGCTGAGTGTTTGTTGCATCGAAGCTGTCAGTGCCTTCTGGCTGTGTAGGCTGCAGATGGATGACTTGACAGGGAAGCATGAGACATATGCCCAGCAGCTGAGTGTTTGTTGCATCAAAGCTGTCAATGCCTCCTGGCTGTGTAGGCTGCAGCTGGATGACTTGACAGGGCAGCATGAGGCGTATGCGCGGCAGCTGAGAGACCGCCTGCTGCGCGAGCAAGACCTGGCTGTGGAGAGGGAACGTGCCGCAGCTCAAGACCGCCTCAGAGAAGCTGCTGAACGGTACCCCCCTCCTCCTTCCTGCATCCAGGGAAGATGCCAGACAAATACTGAAAAAGAACCGAAAGACAAAGAGTACTGAAAGAGAAAGAGTCCTGAAGGAGAAACGCAAGAGAAAGAGTATTGAAAGAGAACCGAAAGAGAAAGAGAAGCGAAAGAGAAAGATCACTGAAAGAGAGCAAGGATGATTCTCCTGCTGGAGTTTCTGTGGCATGTGCCTTTCAGCAATGTGGATGCCTAGCTGGAAATGTAGAGGCTGAACTGGCAGCAATTGCGCTGTTGCATTTGCATTTTGCTGGATCCTTGTATGCAGATGCACTGCCCAGGGGCAGCAGTGGCAACTGTATTTAATGGCTGCCCAACATCTGGCCAGAGTTTGTTCTTTATGCTGCATTTGCGCAAGCTTGAGCAGCAAGTATAAGCACAAGCTGCTATGCACACTGACTTTGCACAGAGCAATATCGCATGCTCGGCCCTGGTCAGTTAATCCCCATAGCTTGTGTCTCACCCAAACTGACCCTATTCCCACCAGTGAACCCCTAAACCCCAAGGTATCCATCTCACTCAACATAGTACATGTAGTACATGAAACTAGAACCTTAAAAAACCCATCTGCTGACACCACACTGCAGCTGCATCCAGCATGAGCTGTAGCATCGGCTATCGCAATGCTCACAGGTTTTGTCATGGTGCAACTGATACGAACGCACATGCGCAGGTACGAGGGGCAGATGCAGTCCCAGAGGCTGCGCATGGTGTCAGACAGCGAACTGCGTCTCGAGCAGTTTCAGGCTGAGCGCAAGGATGAGAAACGCCGCTATGAAGATGCTCTGGACCGTCTCAAACAGGTTTGCAGCTCTCATGCCTCATGTCCTAATCAGCCACACAGACGTCGTTCAACACCAGCAACAAAGTCCATATTCTGCAAGGCATAGCTGTGCTACCTTTCCTTCCTTGAGTCACACAGCAGCTGCATCTGATATGCTGTGCGTATGTCCAACGCCCTGGACTTATGCCTCCTTGCAAACAGCCCTCTCCCTGCAGCGCCCATCAAACTCATGCTTCAGCAGGGACATGAGAAGAATGAATGTGCAGGCAGCGATAGCACTGCTATGTAGCCAGTGGCTATGACACGACAGCAGGCTAGCTTTGGGCCTGTCACCAACAACACCATGATTGATAATGTAACACTGCCCATCATTGGTCACAACGTTATGATTCATGCTGCAAAGTGAGGCATCACTGGACACAACGATATGCTGCACGTCGTGACCTCTACCCATCTACACCCCAGCCCTGACCCCTCCTTTCCATGCTTGCCCAACTCAGCTGCATGTTTCGCTCAAAAAGGAAGACTTTGAATATCATATAGTGTAACTACAGCTGCATGATTCACATCTCAAGCACCCAGGATGTGCATTTTGAGTGGTGATTACTGGTGACAAACTCCAGGTGTAGGCAGAATCTGAGGCTAATGTGAGTGGCTATTGCGTAGGAATGGGTGGTCTTAGGAGGGGGTTGACCAGCGATGTAGTACGCACAGGCTTAAACATGCACAAGTATACACAAGTCTGTTGTGAACAACTCGGTTTCTTAGACGTCCTGGTCTTACATTGACAGTACTGCAACACTTCATACCTGGGCAGCCCAATGTAATACTTGGCTTCTCACTAAATTGGCGCCAAAAGGCGTAGTCTTTTCTTGTCTTTCCTAGTGCAAGACTTCTTCACTTGGGACAAGTGTGAAGTTACAGAGGTGCATGGTCTCAGGGGCAAGGGGAGCAGGAGCAGCAGCTGCGCAGCGAGCTGAGTTTGGAGAAGGCCCAGGTGCGGCGCCAGCATGAGCGCGACCTGCAGGCCCTCCGAGACAAGATGGCCGATGATCAGGTCTGCCCTGCTGCTTTCTGTGCCATGCGTGTGTCAGTCTTGTGTCTCAATCTGTCTGTGAGTGCACTGACAAGGTGGCTGGCAAGCCCTGGGCAGCCCGGTCTTATACTTGGCTTCTCCATGGGCATACTCTTTTCTCTTCCTTTCGTTTCTGGCTGGCAAGCAGGTGAGTCCTGCAGTGTCTGGTGCTGTTGTCAGGTCAGTGTGTTTGGCGCTCTGTCCATTTGTCCATTTGTCTGTCCGTGTGCCTGTCTGCCTGTCTGTTTGCTGTAACATCTAATAACGACAGCTGCTAATAGCGACAGCTGCTGGCCATAGAGATTTCCTGGTTCCTTGACTGTACAACATCTGGAACCAACCAAGCAACTCACCACACGCTCTGCACGCTTGTTTGTCTGCCGACAGCCCAGAGGAGGGGCTCCCTGATGGCGGCGCTGTATGACTATATGACTGTCTGTATCTATAGACAGAAATTGTTTGTAATGAATGAGTGAGTGAATGAATGGATGTATGAGTGAGTGAGTGAGTGAGTGAGTGAGTGAGTGAGTGAGTGAGTGAGTGAATGAATGGGTGAGTGAGTGAGTGAATGAATGGGTGGAGGAATGAATGAATGAATGAATGTAGGAAGGGTGGCGGCTGGCTATAGCCAAGAGAGCCAAGGAGGAGCTGGCAAGCCGGGAGGCCGCACTGCGCACCCAGCTCATGCAGGAGCGCGACCATCAGCTTCAGGTCAGCCTCCCACATGAATGAAACACTGACTCACTAATGACTCTTGTCCTCTGTGTAGCATTAGAGACTGTGACCCCTATGGCTGCACTGGCATCAAGTTGGATTCTTGAAGCTGGGAGCGTCGCGCTTCATTCAAGAGCAGCCGACTGTGGCATTGCTAGATTGACTTGCTGGGAGTTTCCTGGTGAGCAGAAAGGTTCGGTCCATCGAAAGTGATAGGGATGTGCGTTGTGAAGATGTTTTGTGTGTCTTTTGGGCGACGGCTGCAGAGGGAGCACTGCTGCTGTAGGTGCAGGCCTAGAAATGCAGATGTGGTGCATTGTCCTGAACTTCCTTGTGCAGGAGACTCTGATTTTGCTGGGCATGTCAGATGCCAACAAGAGCAGGATTTCCAGCAAACATGCTTCTGCATATGCAACACCCAAGCAAATGTGGGTGGCAGCAACAACTGGAAAGGCCCAAGGGCAGCTCTGAAAGCAAAAGGCAAACTTCAACAGCAAAAGGCTGACTGCCATGCAGGTAGTGGTGGAGCGACTGGAGACAGAGGCTGCAGACAATAGACAAGCAGCCACAAAGGAAGCTGAGAAGCGGGAAACAGCCCTGAAGGGGCGTTACCAAGCTGCCCTGCAGGCTGCTCAGGACTCTGAGCACAAACATGCTGAGCGGTCAGTGCCCTGTCAGCCAGTGTCGATCTATTATTTGGGTGCCAGTACATCACATGCTGTCAAGCTTAGCCTGCATCTGAACAGGCGATACTTGGCAAGGCATGTACATTCCCAAATGACCAACAGTCGTGCACAAGTTTCTGTCATTGGTAAACCAGTGTTTTGACACACCTTGCTGTTTGCAATGTGGCCAAGGGGCATGCTCATCTGAAGCAAAGGAGCATGCCAACTCCAGCATATGATCACAACATGTTACTACATGCACATGCAAACAGTTCATGCTGATTGTGCACAAATGTCAGGCCTAACATCAGCAAAGCAGCATGGCACTTGTGGCTGCCTCACACTTTGGTTCCATGCCAAACAACACTCACATCTGCACTTAGGTCGCACCCATGCCGGTCTTGAGCACATGTATGAAGACTACACACTATGCTCATCATCACATGTACAGCCAGCCCACATCAGCAATCATCACAGAGAACATCAAAGTGCCATCTCGAACACATATGAGTGCCGTCCAGCCTGTCATGCTTGCATCGTACTGCAAGAGTACAGCTCCTGAGTTGTATCGTGCAGCAAGAAAACCTTCAATGCTGTGTACTGTTGTCATCATGCTAAGCCACACCAAAGCCACCTTGTCCAGTACAACATTGTTGCCAGGTTGCGTTTTCCATTCCCAAAACATCTGTTTATTTCAGAAATGTCATGCCTACACAGAAAGTCCAAACTCAGAAACGCCTGGGGCCAGTAAAATTGCGTCTCCACATTGTGGAGATGGTTTAGCTCTTTTCAATCTGACTCATTGCCAGACAATGAGTGTAGGTTCAGTGTGGCAGTCCCAAAACTCATGACTGCCATGGTGATGAGTGCAGATTCACAGTGGCAATCCCAAAACAAATGACTGCCATTGTGATGGGTGCAGGTTCAGAGTGGCAGGGCAAGCAGAGGCTGCCGCCCAACTGCGCAATGAGCAGCTCCAGAGCCAGGTGGCACATCTGCAGCAGCACCTCCAAGACCAGCGCTCTGACCTGGCTAATGCAAAGCAGCAGGCATCCTCCTCATGCTCCCTTTTCAACCATGTGCATCAAGTGCCTGCTTCATACTTGAACTGTCAGTGCATGTGGCATGCCTGTGGGCTTGATTTGGGCAGTCTGCAGAGACGAGTCAAGTGTGAAGCACATGATCATCTGACTGCCGCTCATGTTTAGGCTGGACTACTCCCATTGCCATTTGACGTGGTATAGCTAGGTCCAGGAAGAATTCTTTTCAAGGTCGCCCTAGCCAGCAGGAGTGGTTGTGTCACAGCACAGTGCTCTGCTTGGACAGCAGCACCAGATTGTACCATCTAACTTCATCTGTATAGAGGGGGTGTTTTGTAGTTCTCAAAAAGGTGCTTTTTGCACTACAACAGTTGTACATATGTTTTGTGACACTTGCAGAGGTGATTTTCTCACTGCAAATGTTGCACAGCTGCTGTGTCTGCTGCAGGTGACAGAGTTGCAAGAGCAGCTGCAGGCACGTGACAGGCAGATGCAGGGAGTGATGCAGCAACATACAGCACACAGCTCAGGCTTGTCTCAAGAGCGACAGCAGCTTTTTGACCAGGCAAGGGTTCCTCTGAGTGCTTGAGTAGACAGCATGCATTGCCTGAATGGAGCATTTCCTCAGTAGTCCCAGGGCTGTGAAGTCTGAATCAAGGCAGTAATGTGTTTGGACATTGGTGTAGACAGACAGTTCCATTGTGCAATGCATGCAAGGTGCTCACTGCTTCCATTTCTTGAGTGTCTTGGCACCTGGGTGGGCGTGGTATGGTGACCATGACATGGGTATGTGACTGTGTGTATCAACTCCTGCCATGTAGTGCATGATCAAATGCATTGCAGCTCAACAGAGAGCAACTTGGTGCTGTCTGTGGTTAAAAACTAAATGACTTTCTGTGTATGGTTGATCAGGTGTCAGAGTTGCGTCAAAAGCAAACACAAGAGCTGAAGCAGGTGCAACTGCGAGTTCAGACAGCAGTTGCCGCCAAGGATGAGACCATTGCTGCATTGAGAGAGCAACTCAGCCAGACTCTTGAGCAGTTGAAGTCGACTGAGGCTGTACTTCAGCAGCAACAAGCAGAACTGTGTTGAATGAGACAAGTCTGCTTTATGTTGCGGCAAAGTGTAAGAATTGAATTGCTTCTTGAGTTGGTTTGTACTCTGGCAGTGTTGTTCTATGGTTGCAGCACAATGTGCTGCTCAATCGTACACTGAATTAGGTACTTAGAAAGCCCCACTGCTTTAACATGAACACAAAAGAATAACTCCTTGAGACAAATACATTGACATGAGTAACACAACACCATTGAAATGAGACCAGGTCATCAAGGCTTCCTATATCAAGCCAGAGGATGAATCCTTGACACGCTCTCCACGCTGCCATTTGACCACTTCTTCATCGTAAGCTTTGTTGGCATGACCCAACATGGTCTTGGCAGTGTCAAATGTGGCAAGCTTGACCCCTACAGGACAGCATTGAACACTTGATAATGCAGCTGCTATTACATGCAGTGGGCACTGTGCACAGCTTGGCAGGCAGCAAGTGCTATTAAATGACGACACAGTTGAAGAAAAGTGCAGAAACACATATCACAGCTCAAGATAGTCCATTCTGCCTTCACACAGCTAAAGACAGTCCATTCTGCCTTGATGAACTCACAGCTAGTCAAGGCATGCTTTGTTTAGGTTGAACATATTGCAGCCTGGAATATGACCCCCAAAATTTGCAGGACTGGCCAACACAAACTGAACACCCAGCATTTGATGCTGGCCAAGAATGTTGGAGGTGTTGTTGCATGACACCTACCTTTATTTGGAAGGTTCTTCAGGGCATTTGGCAGGAAGCCCTTATACAGGCCTGGTACACCATCCCTCTGCAGGATATTGTGCAGAGCCTGGCGTGCCCCTAGAGCTCCTACGCTCTGTAGCTGAATCTGGCGTCTGCACCACAACAATAATCATAAAAATAAAAATAAAAATACTAACAATAATAATAGTAATAATAATAGTAATACCAACAGTAATAATAATAATAATAATGATAACAATAATAATGATGATGGCGCTTGAACGCTTTCCAGCTCATGATGAGCTAGGTACGTGCTGGACAATTCTTGGCTCTCCACAGCAGCCTGTCATGAGCAACCCTATCAGGCCTACTAATACGTCTGCACCATCAGGCTTACAAACGTGAATCAAAATCACCTTCATCCCTGGGAGCAACGCATCTACATGCATGTAGCCTGTCCCGTCAGATATTGCATAGAGTGTCTTGAACAGATCTGGTGGAGATGTCAGACATGTGCAGGTGTATGACGCAAATTCGGTGTCTATTTGGCCACTCGCAGGTACAAAACCGCTGTATTTTGGCACTGTCAGATGCACAATGAGCACTGCAGCAGGACTTGACAGCTTTGCTCATATGCAAAAGCATGTCATGCCACATATGCAATGTACAAAGCTGGCTAGACTTCCCATATTGTGCTCTGTGCTGGGTGCCTTGCAGCAAGAACGCAAGGGAATTGCTCGTCGAGTTGTAGATGCCACACGCACCTGACAGTGTCTAGGGAATAGCAAATGGAGGTTGCAAAGAGGGCTGCTGTGAAACCCTTGGCAAAGGCAGGCACATCTGACGGCATCAGGTCATAGGATGCAAGCTCCAACGCCATGTATGGCGCAATGCCTGCATCAGTTGACATTGCTTTAGTTGGAAGAAGCAGTCCCACGTGAAAAGAATGACACTCGCCACGGCCCTTTTGTTTTTTGTTCGTTTTTTTTCCTTTTTGCATTTTTCGCCACTGCCCCATGCATGCATCACAAGTCTGCAGAGCAATGCTTTCATGCATGGTACTCCTTGAGCAGGACTGGGCAGTGTTTGCAGCGTGAGTGTCAGCCAAGCCTTCACTGAATTATCACCAGTCTTCTCCTATGCTGAATTGCCTATATAAGGTCCTGCTTTGGGAGTCAGCCTACTAGCAATGATGTGATTGTCATAAGCTCAATGCATTGGTGTGTGGAATTGTGTGAGGCAAGGCATGATCAACGGCCTATCCTGTGCAAAATGCAAATAAGAAGGCTTTGTGACTGCTTTTCTTTGAAAACACACGTTTTTACTGTCAAAGAGCTGGGGGAGGGAGGGGGTGGGAGGTGGGTCACAATAATTGACTGTAACAACACAACCCATGCAGACACAGCACAACAGCAAAGACTGTGGCAGAGTACCTATCAAAGAGGCAGTCAAGCCTCTGAAGAAAGCGCTGTATGAGCCTTCCCTGAAGAGAGCCGCTGAAGCTCCTCTGATACCGCGCATGCTGGGATCGACTGCAATGCGTAACCTGAGTGTGTCTAATGGGTAAGTCACCTGAACACATGGCATGGCAATATGTGAGCTGAAGCAGAAGTCTCAAGAGAACCTAGCCCCTTGGCTCTACCTCTGATGGCATGGCAGTCTGCTGGACTGTATGAAACATGCTGCCAGCATGCTGCTGCTGCTAGGCTGTGCATGCAGCATGAGCACAAGAGAAGATTTACAGCTTGTTTGCATCATGCAAATCATGCGCTGCTGACGGGACACGAGATGCACAGAATGCAGCATGCAAGAATGAACAGTTATGACCTGTAGGATGAGCCATGTGCATGAGCCATGTGCACAAGACATGTGCACAAGCCATGTGCATGGGCCATGTGCATGGGCCATGTGCATGGGCCGTATGCATGGGCCATGTGCAGGAGCCACGCGCATGAGCCGATGGGCATCTGCAGTAGGCAATATGCCAAGCAGCATGTGGCAAAGACAGCTTACCAGGGTGGCCACCATGCCAGCAAGGCCCCCAGCTGCTAGTCTGGATGAAATGCTGAGCTCGCCTTTACCATTCTGAAATCGCTTCTTGAGGACCTCATACGAATACAGCTGCGTGGCACTGTATGGCACAACCCTCAGAATCTGCATTCATCAGCAGGGCAGTGTACCAATCAATGACAGGCCGCTGAAAGTGCAGGTCAAAATGCATATATGGGCAAACCTGAGTGCAACTGAAATGCACAGACGGCGGCAGATTTTGGTATTTGGAATTGCAGTGCGATGCACAGCAGGTTTGGCAGTCAGCTAGGTGGATGCACGTCAAACTAGAGCATAGTATGTTCCTGTAGGCCCTACTTGGGGCAAATTGCCTTTCCAGTAGCCCTTGATGCCTTCTGTGCGCCCTATGGCAACAAGAGCTTGCCATACGCCTCCCTTCCGCACAGCTTGTTTCACAGCACCCTGCTGAAGCCCACCGCTGGTTTGCAGCAACAACTTGACCCTGTCTAAAGGAGCTGTGATGGTTTTGCCGATGGCACCAGAAACTGCCCCAGCTGTGAATAAAACCGCTGGCCTGGGTATCAAAGACAAGAGGGCTAAAGGCCTGTTCGATAGCAGATGTCGTGCGTGTGGTCGATCTTTTGCGTTGGTCGCAACTGCCAATTCAAAACAAGGTGCGTGTCTTTGAATAGATCGTGGAAAGTGTGTTATTTGCTGCGACGATGTTTGGTCAACGTCAGGAAACAAGCTTGAGCTTCTGAACTGACACTGTGTCTGGCGCGCAGAACACGACGATGATGATGTCTGTCGGAATGTAAGGTCAAGCTCCGAGCGCATTGCTCACAGCCTAGACACCCAAAGTCATAGAGCGAGCTGCGACTGGAAAGTTGCGATGGTTTGGAAGAAGCTTTGAAAGCCGTTAGGTTAAACCAGCACGTGATAGTTTGTGACACATTTTGAATGCTCACATGTAGCCTAGCAACTGTCTGAGCAGTGTCTGTGGAATGCGTGTATGCCACAGAGTGTCAACTGCAACCACTACGCACAATGATCAATGTGCACATGTGCTTGATGACGTCTGTGCACCAAGCTGGACATGAGAAGCTGACGCCTGTTTCCTGGGCACGCTGCTGAGCCAAGTAAACTGCAGCAAACATGGAAGCACGCTGTGTGTGCTCGGCATATGCTGGGCGCCTCCGTGTGTAGTACGATCCAGGGCATACCTGACTTGGAGAGTTGAGTGCTAAATAATTTCTTAAATGTCCATTTTGTACCTTTGTGCATGCATGCAAGACGGAATGGTGCTTCATTTGCTGAATCATTCATTCTGACTGCTGCGCTGATCATCATAAGTCCAGTAGCGGCGCAGATCATGAAGACTGCTGAATGACTGCTGCACTGATCATCACAAGTCCAATAACAGCGCAGTTCATGAAGATGGCGCAATACTGTGATTGTAAATGAGAACAAGCGCGTTGAGTTGCATACAAAATCTGGGAGTCGTTCATGCGGTAACGTCCCTGAATACCTACGCTGCTGTATGGTTCATGCAAGGTTGATTCAGTACATGTTGCATTTGGGGCACAGATTGAAGATGCAAGCTTGCTTCCTCTTTTGTTGAAAATCAACAGCTGTTTGCCGGCCAGCAAGATTGCAAGGCTCCTTGTGGGTGTGACTTGGCAATGCAAAAAGAGTGGTGGGAGTTCTCATTTGAGCAAGTGCTGTCAACAAAAAATCAGTGCTGAGGTCTGTGCTGAGGTACTAATCGCAGAGTTTAAACTTCGAGCGCATCGTAAGCAGCAACATTTGTTCGCGCACGTTCTTGCTACCGGTATCATAGACGCTGCAGGTGAGGTGTTGCTGCGTCAAGCTACTGTGCGACGGGCACCCTGAGCACCGTGCGCGGCGCGCTTGGCGATCTGGATGGGTACTGTGATACTAAGAGCGGACAGCGCAAGCTCAAAACTGCGTGCTTGGCAGTAAAAGTCGATGATGCAAAATGCGATAGGTTTGATTGGCCAGGCCGCGTCTGCGTTCGCGCAAAACTTGGCTCAGGAAGCAAAGCATGCTACGGACTCAAAGCACGCAGCCAGCTTAGCGGTCGCCAGAGCCCAACATGCGGCTCAGCTCAGAGCAGCGAAAGCTAAGGCTGCTGCTGCCGTTGCTGCTGCTGCTCAAGACGAAGGCGAAGGTGCAGAAAATTTGGTCACAGGAGCTGCAGTAAGTTTGAAGTCAGCAAAGCACAATTGCTTCTTCAAGCCTTGTCTCTTTCATTGGCTTCAGGATGCATCACACCAAGCGTGTGTGTTAGGTTGCTTAGCAACTACGCAATCATATGCTCATGTATGCATGTGTACAGGCTCGAGATGAAGAAAATTCAGAGCTGTACTCCAACTACAGGCCTGCCAGGCTTGTTGACGGTCGGCCTCATCCTGATCCCATTGTTGAGACAGCCTCTCTTGCTGGAGTCAGTCCTCCCGAACCAAAGTATCAACATCATCTGCAGGTGACACACCAACTTAACCTCTGTTGCTCTCATGCTCAGCATGTGCTTTGGCACAGTATTGAAGAAGCATCCTGACACACCTGTTTGCTGTGCTTCCTGTCATGATGCTCTGCTGCGGGCACCCGACAGTGCGTTTGTGTGGCTGTAGACCAAAGCTTTGCTCCTTTGATTGCAGGACTGCGTGGCTCTGGGGCAGCTGTCCAATGCACAAATTGAGGCTGTGGTGTATGCTTTCATGCGCTTTGACAAGCGATTACAGAACGGTATGTGTTTGTTGACCAAATGGCATAGTGTTTGTCCTCATGTTCCCTTTCTGTCATGGCCTTTTTGCCCTTCTCTCTAATGTAACCCCATGTCTGCTGTTTGTCCTGGTATGTGCACATCACTGTTGCCATGCAGTGCAGTGCAGTGACTCCAACCCATATCCTCCACCCATCTGGATTGCAAAATGATGCAAACAAGCATTGGATCTGCTGTTCCCTCCATGCAGGCCACCGAGCAGGCTTCTTCCTAGGAGATGGTGCTGGGGTGGGCAAGGGCCGCCAGATTGCTGCCATGATCAAGGAGGAGCATGCCAGAGGCGGCACACGCGTTCTGTGGCTTTCTGTATCCAATGACCTGCGATTTGATGCTGAGAGGGACTTGGCAGATGTTGGTGCTGGAGACATCTGTGTGTTCCCCAAGGTGATGCTCTGTGTCATGACACAAGGACAGCATTGCTGCATTTGAGGCCATAAACGTGGTACGACAGCCTTGGTGGACAGCACATCAGGTGGCGCACATGTATGGCTTCCAAATCTGAACATCCATGCATTCCCATGTGCATGCCATCATCACATCCATTGGATCTCCAGCTCATGCAACCACTTGTGTGCATGTCTGGACCTTGGCAAACCCACAAGCAGAAATCAGACAATCATCAGCATAAATGTTATCATTATTATTGTTACTATTACTATTACTATTACTGTTATTATTATTATTATTATCATCGTTATTATCTGACTGTTGCCCTGCCCTTGCAGGGCAGTGCGTCGCTGCCCAAGGGCCGCATTGACAAGGTCCACAAGCAGGGAGTCATGTTCATCACCTACAGCCTGCTCATAGCGTCTCTGAAGAAAGCCACGCTCCAGACAGTGGACGATCAGAATGTTGACACCAGCAATGGTGTCAGCAGCGACCTGCCAGATCCCAGGGCACAAGGTGTTCAACCAGGCACCAGACTCTTCCACGTCGTGGAGTGGCTGGCTGGCAGAGACAGACAAGGCAACTGTCTGATCATCCTGGATGAATGCCACAAGGCCAAGAACCTGATAGCCAAAGAAGGTGATTACGCACAGGCTGTACCCTGGCATTTTCTTGTTGGGGTATGGTGGTGGCAGGCGTGTTAGCTCAAGGCCCCTCCACGATTGCCAGTAGTACCCACAAGCTGCTGAGGGCTGATGCCCCACTCCGTTTAGGGGCATCGGCTCCTGTCACACTCACAGGCTTTCCAGGTGCATCCTCATCTAGAGAGGCGTGTCAATGGAACTGATACTGAACTAGGAACTTGCTACAGATACTAAGCACAATGCCAAGTTGTAGTGTCATGAGTGCACGGTGCTCAAGTCAGTCTTCAAGCTGTGATGCTGATGAGAGCACTCTGTCTCTGTGGCCCAGGCAGCCATTGCTGGTTATGCTCTTTTTCAAAGGGCCTTGACTATCTTCTGAAAACAATCTGTGATATATGTTATATGTGTGATGCAGATTCACAGCCGTGCACAGGTAGCAAGCGCCGGAGCCCCCATGCACCAGCTTCACAGCCTGTTGCCAAGAAGGGCCGCCTCCTCAAGCAGAGCTCCTCTGGCATCAAGGAAGAGCCCATGACTGCAGCTTCAGACGCAGAGTCAATGGATGAAGTGGTCAGCCCTGCCAGAAAAGGCAAGAAGGCGCTTGTTGACAGCAATGATGAGGACTTTCTGCCAGGTGGGGTTGGCCTTTGTTGTTGTGTGTTTTATGCTCAAAGCTGCATGACAGTGATCTCAATGTGAGTGGGGATCAGGGCAGTGCGTCAAAGCTGTATGCCTGAAGTGCCCAAATGCATCTCTGTGGTGAGGCGCAGGCTCTGCCGCAAAGTCTGATGTCCTAGATCTGACAGAAGACACAGCTTGTGAGAGGTGTCACAGTGCAGCAGACGCCGACAACATGCTGCTGTGCGACAAATGCAACGGAGGCTACCACACCTCTTGCCTCTCCCCACCCATGGAGGCTGTCCCTGAAGGGGAGTGGTTCTGCCAGAGATGTGACTCCAAAAGGGCACAGCTGAAGGGCGAAGGCAGTGTGCCCACTGCACAAAAGGCAGCAGCCCCTCGAGCCTTGATGACAGACAGTGACTCAGATGGAGATGACTTTCAGGCACCACCTTCCAGACCTGCAGGCCGGCTCACTGCCAGACAAGGCACCTTGGCAGGTGTGGCCTTTTGCTGCATACCTCCCTCAAAATGGGATGTGCATTCATGCATGCATTCATTCATATATTCATTTGATCGGTTGGTTGTTCGGTCGGCCGGTCAGTCAGTCGGTCAGTCATTTATCCCATCATTCATCCCATCATTCATCCAATCATTAATTTCATTTATTCGTTCTTCACATGTTCTCCCTATACTGTTACGTATGTAGATTGCAAGTTGCTCCCTATGTAACTTGTTTTCTGGCAGTCAGTGTACAAACTGGGTGCTGATGTGCTCTAAATTGATAGACAACTTCACACCAGCCTTTGCATTGCTGACCAGAACGTGTATTGCCCTCAAGTCAAGAGAAGAAAAGCTTCTGAACGTGGGATCAGATGTTGTGCATCCACAATGACATGTTTGGCTTGTCTGCTGTGATCGCAAGACATACTAGTAACACTTTCTGGCTCATGATGAAATAAGTATGTGCATGGCGAGTCTTGTCTCTCCAAAACAGCATGCCATGTGCATCCCTACATGTCTGCTGTGTGTGTTGTCCATACCTGATCCATGATCAAATGCCAGGGCTGCACTCCACGTGCACCAAGCGCAAAGAGCGCCACACCACGACAGCATGTCTGCAAGAAATTGCTGACTCTGACCTGCAAGATATTGCCGACACTGACCTGCAAACTATTGATGACCCAGCGTGCTGACATTGCTTTCTGGTATCAGGTATGTGGGCCAGACAGAATGCGCAGTCAGGCAACCCTGCTGTGCGCAAGTTGGCAGCTCAGAAGCGGTTTGAGGGCTGTGAAGCCATGCTGGAGCAGGCCAAACGAGATCTTGAAAGGGCTGGTCAGCGAGCCAGGATGGCCAAACAAGAGCAGCCAGCCACTGCCAGAGTAAGGCTTTCAGATCGTAATGTTCCATAGTTGCTAAATCAGCATGAGCTGTATCAAGACAGAGGAAGTACTCACAGTATCGTATGCATTGTGATTTCAGCCATTTTGCTGCATGGTGACTAGAATCTCAAAGCACAATGCAGCTTGCTGACTGATCCACACCCTTTAATTATCTAGTCTGCAGTACTGTCCAGGTGTTGTGCTCAAGAGCATGACACTTTGCTTCCAACCTGGTTCCTGCTGCACTCAGCAGAAACAAGCTGGCAAGGCAGCATCCAGCTCAACGCCAGCTGGCCCTCCACATCATGCATTCACACTGTGGTTTGCTGCACTGCGTGGCTTTTTAGGAAGCTTGCTTCATGCATTGGCACTCAGTAATGCACTCCCCTCTGGAGGGACATCACTTGTCCTGTACATAATTAGCTCATCATGAGCCGGAAAGCTTCAATAATGTAATTATTCTTACTGGTCTTATCATTGATCACTCCAGCCAAACTGTTTGTTGATGCAGTCCACAAGGGCGGGCAAGGCAGCCTCCAGCTCAATGCCAGCTGTCACACCAGGCCCAAGCTCAGCTCGAGTGAAGCCAGAGCCTGGCACTGCCTCAGCAGCTGCTGAAGCAGGTGGCCCTCCCAGCACTGGTGCAAGGCAGAGAGAGCCGGGCAGTAAGAGCAAGAGGACTGGAGGGTCCCGGGATGGGTATGCTGTCAGGCAGAGCGTGCTGGATGATGATTGGGAGGACGAGCTGGAGGATGAGGCAGAAGACCTGAGTGAGTGTCTGACTGACAAGCCATTTGCATATGTTGCTGTGACAGACTTGGGAGCTTGTGCATGTGCCTTGCAGCTGCTCAATAAAATTGCCCGTCAGTCTTTATGCAAAAAAATCAAGATCCTGCCATGTTTCACAATGCAAGTTCAGCTGGGCACTGCCATAACATTGATGAGCCCTGTCTAGGAACAACTCTTCTTTAGTTTCTCCACAATCATGGCGAGTAGACATTGCCTCGAGAGACTTCAGCAATCTTGCATTAGATAGGTTAACATCTGCTTGAGAAAGTGGAGAAAGTTCAAATAAACCTCATCAGGTTGCATTTGCCACAGCATGGTCAGCTATGACTGGCCTGGTGGGCTGTTTATGCAGAGTGAGTGCCACCAGGACCTGCAGCTGCATTTGCTCCACACCGTGCACCTGTTGCTCAACGACCCCTCTGAGAAGCTGAGTGCATGCTTGTTTCAGACCACCCGGACGCAATTCACACTCACTGCTGTTGTTCCTGACCAAGATACAAACAACCCTGGCATACATGTGTCACCTAGCTGTTTGGCACAGCTAGGTGGCAAACTCCCTAGACCCCCCCCCCCCTTTTCTTGGCCTCCTCCTTGACTTAGTAGAAAGACAAGAAAAGAAAAGACCACGCTTTTTGGCGTCAATTTAATGAGAAGCCAAGCATTATACTCCTTGACTTGATAAGTATGCATAGGTGGTGCTGGGAGCTGCCCACAGATGGTGCGTATCAGGGGCATGCTGCTGCGCCTGCTGGACATCATGGAGCTGCCCCCCAACCCCCTGGACCAGCTCACTGACCTCATGGGCGGCGAGGAGAAGGTGGCTGAGATGACAGGCCGCAAGGGCCTGCTCAAGAGGGACGCAGATGGCACTGTCAACTGGCACCGTAGATGCCCAGAGGCAAGCCTCTGCCGTCAGGCTGTCACAGCATGGGCAGATCCTCCAGCACATGCTCGTTTGTGACTGCTTGCTTGGTGTGGTGCGACAGCAGCAACAGCTGCAGCTGAGCTGTCAAGCAAACCCATAAGCTTTCTGCTGAGATGCAGCACTCTGGTCTCTGTCTTAGCATGAATCCATGCACAGCTCTGTTCCTACCCTTGTGGACTCTATGCACCCCGCACCTTTGAGACAGCATGCAACAAATGTGAAGCATTCAGAAGCATGAATCTATGACAAGCAAAGCAGCCAAGCATGCGTTTGGCCATGCAGGAGTCCCAGAAGCTGATGAACGTGAAGGAGAAGCAAGCCTTCATGGAGGGGCGCAAGCTGATAGCCATCATCAGTGATGCCGCCTCTGTGGGCATCAGCCTGCAGGCAGACAAGCGTGTGGCCAACCAGCGGCGCCGCTGCCACCTCACCCTTGAGCTGCCCTGGAGCGCAGACAAAGCCATCCAGCAGTTCGGCCGCTCCCACAGGTGTGCCTCACCTGCGACCTATGTGTCTGTCTGTGCTGTGCCGTGCCGTGCTGTGCTGTGCTGTGCTGTGCTCAGACCAACATGTTGTCAGGTGTGCCTCAGCTGTGATTTATGTCATCTGTGAGTATCATCTTGTCTTTTAGTGTCCGAGTTTTCAGCCACTCAGAGACAAGTATCACACCTTGTTCAGTTCCCCAAACCCGAAGCTTTGCTCAGAAGGATTGGTTGGCTGTTTACAAATTCATTTTGGACTTTTTAGGCATGATACATGCTTAGTAACAATGTTAATGACCAGTTCACTGACAACCCTGGCATGTCTCTGAAACCTAGTTGGGTGGCTGAACATGTAAAATCCTCCTCCTCCTATGTCTCTGTCTGTGCTGTGCTCAGACAAACATGTTGTCAGATGCATTTCATCTGCATTTGGATATGCTATTTGGCGGACAACGTGAACACCATGCAGTAGACCCTATGCATGCTTGCTTACATACCATGCTGTTCAGATGTGGGATACATCGTACATCGCTGAGCTCTTTGCATGCGGGCACAGAAAAGCTAAAGTACTGTTCACTCATGACTTGCTCATATGACGGCATGATCAAGTTCAGCAAATGTGATGTCGAACGTGTTTCTGCTGTGCTGAGAATAAGAAAGTTGATTGCGCCATTCCTGCAGGTCCAATCAGACCAGTGCCCCCATCTACCGCATTGTGGTGAGCGCCTGCGCTGGAGAGTACCGCTTTGCCTCTTCTGCTGCCAAGCGCCTGCAATCCCTGGGGGCTCTGCTCAAGGGGGACAGAAGGTACACCGCTCTGACTCCAGTCCTCTTCTTCCTCCCTGTATCCCCTCTCTGTCCGGCTCACAGTATTGTAGTCTTTGCACCATGGGGGTTCATGAAGTTTATGTCAATCACGATGCATGTGCAGACTGTCTTGCCTGCGCTGTTAAGGACTTAGCTCAGGGTGACAGAAGGTGGCCCCCCTCCCTCTTGGCGCCCCATCACAACCTGCTTCACCATACCTCGTGGCATAATGCATCTACATTCCTTGATGCCTCTGCCTTTTTGGACCTCATCGTTTAACTTCAACAAGGATCATTATTGGATGTCATCCTTGAAATTCAACATGCGTCACAATTGTCACAGACTTTGCTGTTGCATTGAACACCTGCTATGTGGAGTCAGGTTTGGGGTGTCAACTGCAGGGCTCTTGGCGCTGGTGAGGACCTGAAGAGCTTTGATGTCGACACCAAGTGGGGCAAGCAAGCTCTGGACAGGCTGTATGGAGACGTACTGGGCATTTCTGACCCAATGCCTGGCGTTCAGGTACAAAGGGCATCTTGAGCAATTATATCTGTATCCTCAAACAGCACCCAAGGCTGCTATGCTGATACATACCCTGATGACGCTGTGGCTGTTGAATCATATCCGGCAATTGCACCCTTACACACCCTCTGCACTTCTGTATTGTGTTGCATGCTGCTATTTGTGACTACAGTATGCAGAGAGGGGCTTCTTGCAAATATCTGAATGAGCGTGTGTGCTTGTGTGCACAGGTTCCTCACCTGCCTGCAGCTCTGAAGGACATGGGGGCCGATGGGGGTTGGCCCCGCCCTGCTACCTGCGCCAACCGCCCTGGCCAGGACTTCTTCAGATACATGCGCTCTGCTCTGACTGCTGTTGGCCTGATTACCAAGCAGAATCACGTCACCGGGTACACATCTTACACCTGTCAGCCCCAAGAAAACTGCCAATACTGCAACTTCCCCCTCTCAGTGTCATGTCACTGGTCACTGGTTTGTCTGGCTTTTGTCTACACAATGCTAACCTGGCAAATTGCCTGTGGCATATGTTGTCTTCGAAATAGGGTATGCTGGGCCTGACTGCATGACCGACGTGTCATCAAGCCTAGAAAATGTATCGAGCAAATGGGAAGGCCTGCAAACAAACAGTCTGTTGACACCTTCAGGCACCATTTTTCTTTCAACTCTAGGTGTCAGTGCCACCAAGCCTGACACACCTGCCTGTTTACAGGCCGGTCTTTCAGATCCTGGAGAAGAACAAGAAGGTGCCCAAGTTCCTAAACCGCATGCTGGCCATGAGCCTGCGTGACCAGAAGATGGTCTTTGCTTTCTTCAGTGACACTCTGGTGAGCCACATCTTGCAAGCCAGAGTCATTACAGCTACCTGTGATGCATGATGCAGCAAGTGCAAGGCACAGTCTAGTGTGCATGTTTCCCTTGTGTGTCAGCTGAAACGTCTCACAGCCGCATGCCAACAAGGCCTGCAAGCTCAAAAGCCACATCATGCCAGGCTTTCACACAAGTGACACTATGGTGTTCTGCTTGCTCTTCCTCCTCCTATGCTGTTCTCTGCCTAAACACTGCTGCTTCTGGCATGGACATCAGTGGTAAACCAACGCAGCAATCCATCTGTGACCCAATCAGCCCTTTTCTGTTCATCAAAAGGGGGGGAAATTGAGTGACAACATGGTATGAAAACATATGTTCAGTGCACTCGTCGTGATTTCTTTACAGGATGCTTGCATTGAGCTGGCCAAGACCAAGGGGAAGTTTGAGAATGGCATTGTGAGCCTGCAAGGCATGCAGAGCATCACCTGTGTGAGTCGGGAGCTTCTGCATGTGGATGCAGCGTCAGGTATACCTGCTTGGACCACCGCCGCTTGTCTCATTTGTCTGTTTGCGCGACATCAACATGAAAGCTGTTCTGCCTTGGATGCAATCACAATCAGAGGTGCTGTTCATCCATGCTGCCTTGCCCGCTTTGAGCTGTCTGTGAGTGCCCAACAACGCTGATGATTGCTATGCAGATGCGCGCACCTACTACTCAAGGCTTCAGGCGAATCATGGTATGGACTTTGCAGAGGCCAAGCAGTACAGGGACAACTACATTCAAGACAGGAAAGACCGCGGTGTGCCGGTGTCTAACAGGAACGGCATGTACATTTCTTCATCAATCAAAGACCAGGGCAAGACAGGTAGTTCCTCACATACACTTGCACAGCTGTCAGTATCTACAAGCATTGGCCATCAACTCAATTTGACAGATACCAAAAAAGATACAGAGGTGGCTGAACCCAGCACGGGAATTGCTGAGCAGAGGCGTGAAGTTGTATGTGTTGTCATGACAGATCACATGCATTAGACGGCATAGCTTTGTTACTGCTATGCTGTGCATACTGTATTGGCACCTAAGGCCTTCACGTGGGAGGCTGTCATGACAGAAGGCATGCAGTAAGCAGCATCCTTTCCTTGTTACTGTGCTGTCTGTCTTGGTCCCCTCAGAAAGGCCTTGAACCTGCCTCACAAAGGTTTCAGAAAGGTCTCAGAGAGGGTGCCTTGATTGCAGGGCATACGTGGGTGCTCCTGGCGACCGAGATCAGGAGGCACTCTGACAGAGGCCCGCAGCATTTCCGCATACATCGCCCAAACAATGTCACTGCTGCAGACATGCAGGAGGGCAGTCTTGTACAGGTGGGTGCCTCCTATGCCAGAAAAGGAAAGACACTACACCTTTTGGCGTTAGTTTAACGAGCAGTCAAGTATGATGTCAAGCTGCCCAGGGGTCAAAAGGCATTCAGGTTGTTTTAGCCTGTCGTATGTCACTGTAGCATGGTGGCACAGACACCTTGCTGCCTGTGTGTTGTGACCTTCAGCATTCCATCTGATCTGAGGTTTGCATGTCATGGCCTGTCATGTCACTGGCCTGTGCAAACACCATTTTGACGCTGAACTTGCTGTTTCTTGCTTATAGCAGTGCATTGTACATAACTCACTTTGGCAGTTCAGCAGCTGTACCTGTGCTTTGAATGCTGTCTGGACATCTCAGATGCTATCAAAAGTGTGCAGCCTCGACAACAGTGTATCACGCTTGTCTGCAGCCCTCAACTCAGCGTGTCTGCACTTCTTGCAGGCATACAGGCGCTGCAGTGATGCTACAGCCAAGAAGCACTGGGACTTCTGGTACAACTTCCTGAAGAAGAACTGCACTCACGGCCACAACTGCTCCAGGTGTGCGCAACTTAACGCCACGCATGCGCTAGCGCACAGCAATGCACTGACTGCTCAGACCTCAAGCGTTCTGCGGCAGGGTGCTGGAATTGCAGCAAGTACATTGTAGCATGCTGAATGGACCATTGTGGGGTGATCACTGTCTGTGACATGACCAAGTTTGCAGCACAGCACAGGACACAGCAGCTCAGTTGTTTACGCGCACACAACACTGTCACAGTGATTTTCGGGACCACATCTGTTCTGAGTCTGTTGTGCATGTCATGCCAAGGTCTATGTGAGGTGTTGCTTGTCACTCCTCAGGAAGCGTCAGGGCCAGGAGTGCTACACTGGGACCTCAGTCACCACCATGCATATGGTGCACGGTAAGCTACATGTGTTATTGAAAGGCTCATGAGTCATAGCTGTGTATGATGTCTTGGGTCTGATCAGCCCTGCTTCACACAATGGTCCCCTGCATGGCACTCCTGCTTTGTCACTTTCTTGTGTCAGGCTGTGGGTTGGTGGCTAGACCTGCTTGCCATGTTCAGCTCAAGCTGTACCCCAATGACTGGGAATGTTGGTAGAGAATGGTGCTTGATTGAAGGGTTCATTGGTCGCTCGCTGGGTTGCTTCATCAACTGCAAGAAAGCTTGCTCGACTGCATTTTGTCATGATTGAACAAGTGGTTTGCCAGATGAATGCATTGCGCTCAGGTGCTGTGCTGCCCATCTGGAAGGTGCTGTCAGATACAGTCATTCCAGACCAGGAGAAGAAGGCGAGACCAAGCGACATGGACAGTGCTAAGAGCAAGGACCACGCCCGGGTGGTGCGCCTCAAGCTGGACTCTGGGGAACCCATCATCGGCCTCAGTCTCGTGTCAGAAGACGTTTTCAAGGTGAAACATCCTGCTGTATTTTTCAGGCAACTCGAATGCTACCTTGCGGTTCATGCACCTTTGGTTGTATCAATGAGTCATGCATAGGTATGTGCCCCTGTTTGTTCATACATGCCAGGTCAGGCCAGCATGTCATGGCAATATGCAAAACATGTGTTGGCGCATGTATACATATGATGCACAGCTGACTCAATCCTACTGGAGCGTGTGTGCATGACTTATGAAGCCAATCCCCAGTGTGCCTCAAAGGCAAATCTAAAAAGAGAACAGCAGTGACCTCCTCAAAGCTCTTGATTGTAGAGTCTACCAGTCTGTCATCAGATGTACAACTTGAACTTGCAGTTTTTGGAGACTGTGGAGGAAAGGTTTGGCCAGGTGGATGAAGCGTTGCAGCAGGCAGACACAAGAGAGTGGGAGCAGCGCAATGAGCAGCGCAGACTTGCTGCAGCATCCCAGAGCGCCACTCCGGCAAAGGGTGCAGCAGCAGCACAGCAGCCTGTGGCAGCTGCTTCAAGACTACTGCAGCAGAGCCCTGCCAGGCCAGCACAGCAGAGGTCAACACGCATAATGTATTACTCACCACCACCAGATGTCATTGAGCTGGACTGAGCAGAGATATTGTGTGGGGATCAGAGATTCGTTCCTGAGATGTATGCTAGGAAGGCTGGCCAGAGGTTGGGTGCATGATGCCAGGACGGGATAGCACCATGATAGGAATATCGGAATTTATACACAAAAGGGTCTCATTGCAGCACAAAGATTATGGTTTCCCGCGTGCGTCATGACATTAGCATGTTTTCAAATGTGACAGCTAATTGCAAGTTGTTTGTATACATTAGGTGTGGTGCCTTGATGAGTCGTGTCTTTCAGCAGCGACCTTTGCAGAGAGTCCTTGTGTTTCAGCCAGGTCTATGTGACCACTTGAAGTGTGACACGGTGTACATGTCATGTTAAGTAATGTTGCTAAGTGTGCATGTCATAGCCGGTGTGTTAAAAGCGTGTGTGTCATCAGCCGGAACATTTTAATTAGCGATTGAGCCTCCATGTGTGTTGCAACCTTCCAATCTGAAGGCTTGCATGTTCAGTGAGAAGTTTGTCATGACTAATGGATCAAGTTTGGCGCCAAGCCAGCTCTGCACAATTGGATGGGACTCTTCGGAAGGCTCTTGAGCCCTTGGCTTGCAAGCTTTGTGACCTGATTTGTTGGCGTGCTGGACCGGGGTCAGGATGACAGTGCTTGCGCTCCCCTTCTGCCGTGTAACATCCTGTGCATGCATATTGCAACAAGTCTATGCCCTATAGCACGCACTCACAGCGGAAACAGCATAAAGCACCTTCGATCATCTTTCAAGCCGTCCGGCAACGTCGCAACAGTATCCCTGGACTGTAAGAGAGCGTGATCCATGGCAGCAGTAGCATATCAGCTAACATCCCAGCTATCCTGTCATGCCTGGACAGCAGATAGGCTGCATCTGGCTATCTGTCCTAACAATCACGAAATATACGTGTACCAGAAGGCTCCGACCGGCCAATGGACACGCACACACACCTTGAGCGACCATGATCAGCTTGTGTCTGGCTTGGACTGGAGTGCTGA
>JAABUK010000212.1_pt1 | contig 137686 bp, 126 predicted proteins | sample 5559141 | NCBI WGS metagenome assembly JAABUK01 (sample SAMN10711869, study PRJNA513367) | rock metagenome | isolation source: Antarctica rocks | place: Antarctica: Victoria Land, Pudding Butte nord | collected 2016-01-03 | reverse complement strand
TTTCTGGTGTCTAACGACGTTTTTTTGTATCAATGGAGGCTGGCGTTTTAGAAGCCATGCCCGATTTCAGACGAGCAAATTCCAGCCCAGCATTGGAAATTTCGACTTTTTCAACACGCTCTAAGCACAGGCACAGATTGGCACAAACCGCAGACCGACACAGAGACAGGGGCCACGCAGCTCCTGTCTCTTTTTGCTGCTTGCCTACGCTCTTACGACAATAGATAACCGGTGGCAGTGCTGGCAGCCTCGGCGCAAAGTGCGGGGCAGGCCGGGCTGGATTTGTAGGCGACCCACCTGCCACAGATTACTGCCACAGAGGGTGGGTTTGCCAATCCGCTGGAAAGCCCATGTCTTGAAGGACAGCGTGCGGCATGACGGGGAAGTGAGCGAACGCCGTTTTGGCTTCTTCAATCCAGTGGGATTGCGGGTTGATGACGCGGGTAAGGAAGCAGAGAAGACAGCAAACGGCGTAGATGCGGGTGCGAGCCATAGGCAGAGGAAGAAGATGGTCCAGGGCAGGAATGGCACCGGGTTGCGGGAGCAGGGGGCGACTCAGCCCCAAGTTCCAGAGCCTGCCATGATGAGCAATGACGTTGCGAACGTAATTCAGGCTTCGCAGCCAGCTTTCCAGCAACTGCCAATCAAGAATGCCAAATCTGGCAGCAACCCGGACCTGATCCCGGTATTGCATTCCGCTGTAGGCATAGGAAAGCATCCCGAAGTCCCAAAGCTCAATCGCAATCCATAGGGGTAGTGGTGAAGATGGTCCATACTGGTGTTTATGGTGCGTGATAAACTCAGCCATGGACCTGCGATAGATTTCGTTGAACTTGAGAATCCAATTTTGATAGTCGCTTGAACCTGAGCGTCCGGGGCTAGAAAATCGGGAGCGAAACAGGGCAGGCTTTGTGTGAGCAAAGGTGTCGCGCTGTCCCAAAACCAGGGCGATTTCTACCCGTGCGGCAATTTCTGCACGCTCAATGGCATCCAGAAGCAACAGTTTCAGTTTTTTGTCGAACTTGTAAAGCTCAACCGCGTCTTCAAAGCGGCTTCCATTCAGGAAATTATCTGTCCGTATTGTCCCCACAATTTCCCGAAAGGGATACCAATAGGCGCTGAGGCGGTAGTAGCCGTTGCGATGAAGGCATTCAATGGCGGCAGCATCGTCTGCGACTTGCAGACCGCGTTTTTTGATGAGCGCCAACTGATCAGGGAGGGGCAGATAGGGCTTTGAGTAATGGGACATAGCGCAAAATTAGAAAACCCGCCCGTACACCTTGCAGCAGAAAGCTCAAGGCGCAGCGGGGCGGGTCATGTTATTTTTATTATAGCCCGCTAGGGACACAAAGTAAACGTCTCTTTGTGAACAGAAGATTGTATCATTTTGATATATGAAATGTGTTTGAGCGTGTGGAGTCCAAGTTTGATGTGGAATATCTGCGGCTAAGAACGGTTTCTGCCTGCTTTGTGTTTCTTATTTGTCTTTTAATTTTGTTGTGTCAAGAAGGCCATGTCATGATGGCACGGGCATTTTGTGTGTTCAGGCGTTATCAGCGGTAGCGATGGCTGTGGTCGTCGCGGGTAGAATAAGCGGCAGGGAGATACTCAGCAATGACAACAGACAAAAACGGGCCAGGCTTTCATCATCTGGCTCTGCGGGCGCGGGATTTTGACGCGACGGTGCGCTTTTATGAAGACGGCCTCGGCTTCGTTCGCGCTTACGGCTGGGGCGACGGCGACAGCCGCGCCGTGCTGCTGGACACGGGCGACGGCAATTATCTGGAAATCTTTGCGGGGGGAACGCCCGCGCCCCCCGTGGACCCGCAGGCGATGGGGCTGATCCATTTTGCCCTGCGGACGCCCGATGTGGATGCCGCGCACGCCCGCGCTCTGGGCGCGGGAGCGACGGACGACATCCCGCCAAAGGACGTTCTGCTCGGCGGTGATGGCGGCGTGCCGGTTCGGCTCGCATTCGTCTACGGGCCGGACGGGGAGCGGATCGAGTTTTTCGCCAACGATGCGCTTTAAGGCAGTGCTTTGGCGGCCAGCGCTTTTTTAATGGCTGGGCCGAGCGCGGGGCCGCGCACTGACACGCCCGCAATTTTGCCGTCGCGGCCAATCAGCAGACCGAACGGAATACCCTCCACACCGTACTGCCTCGGCACGGCACTGCCAAACTCTTTGCCATCGAAAATCTGACGCCAGGGCATTTTCTTTCTGGCGATATAGCGGGTCAGTGATCCTTTGTTCTTGTCCAGCGAGACGCCGATGACTTCAAAGCCTTTGGCATGGTACTTTTTGTAGTTGGCGATGACGTTGGGCATCTCCGCGACGCAGGGGGGACACCACGTTGCCCAGAAGTCCATCAGGACGACTTTGCCTTTATACTGCGCCAGCGAAATGGGCTTGCCGGACAGGTCTTTTGCAGTCACGGCAAAGGGCCGTGCGCCGGGCTTCAAACGCGGGTCGTACAGCGCCGGCATAACTGCTTTCGTCACCCCGGCAGGCGGCGTAAATTTGAAATCGGCGGCGGTCAGGGTGGGCGTTGTGGACAGGGCGGTCGCGGTCTCGGTGTGCGTGATGGCTTTTGCGGCGCCGGCCCCCCTCGGGGTAACGACAAAAACAATTTGACGCAGCAGGTGGTCATCATGGCCGACGGCAACAGTGATGACGGTTTGACTACCGCTGGCGGATACGGGTGGCGTGAGGGTCATGGTGTCGCATGGCACATCCGAAACGGTGGCGGAAGCGCCGACAGCGGCGGCGACGCCTTTCTGGGAGGCAATCTGGTTCAGCGCTTTGGGCCGGGCCATCAGTTGTGCCAGCACGGAGCGCGACGAAGCCAGCACAACGACGGCGGCGGGGCTGCCAGCGGGCAGGGGCCGGGTCAGGTACTTTTTGGCACGGACATCGTAAATCGTGAAAGATTTATTGTCAGACACAATCCGTGCCAGCGGCCCGGTTGGGCCGGAGAGGGCGACGTTTGCGCCGAGGCGCTTATCCACCGACAGCATAATCGTGTGGCCGGGGTCAGCCTGCCCCGTTCCAACAGTTGTAATGGACAGCGTAGCCGTCAGCGCGGTCAGTGCCTGCTGCGCGGTCACCGTCTGGTTCAGCAGGGTTTTGACCTGCGGGTTCAGCGCGGACGCGGCAGGGGCGGCGGGCGGCGTGTCTGCCGGGGCGGCGGTCAGCGGGCCGCCGAGAAGCAGAAGGCCAGCGGCAGCCGGCAGAAGGCGCGATAAAGGGGAGCGGGACATGGGGTTTCTCCTAACGCGGTGCTTATTTGTGGCCTGTGCTTATTTGTGGCCTGTGCGCGGGAAGCGGACGGCTCCGGCCTGCCCGGAGGGCTTTGCCGACGGGCCGCGTGCCCCGCCTCCGCTGCCCGCCTGCCCCGGCCCGGTCGCGGGACCTTTTTTGCCCTTCGCCTGAGCGCGGCGCTCGGCCCGGTTCAGGACCGGCGCGGCGTCTGTGGATTGTGCCGAGTTTTCGGTCCCGTTGTCCGAGGCGGTACCGTGTTCGGACTGTACTTCTTCGGTCAGGGTCGGCTCTCCGGTCCCCCCGCCGCCGGTCTCTTGCTGTGTCATCATTCTCTCCTTTGCGCCCCGTTCATCCCCGGCGTGTAGCCTGCACGGGCTTCCAGACGCGGGCGGGCATAGTCTAGCAGCGTCTGCATATTGACAACGTCTTCTTTGTTATAGGCCAGCAGCAGGCGGCGAGCCTCGGCGGCGTTCGGGCCGCCCCGGCGAAAGGCCCGCCACAGACGCACCGCGTCCATGCCGCTCAGGCCGTCGGCCTCGGGCACGCGGGCGATGCCCAGCCGAGACTCAATACGCTTGAGGCCGCCGGTTTGTCCCAGCGTTTTCAGCAGCGGGCACAAGTCGACGTGCAGCCGGTCGGCAAAGACATTTCCCAGCACCGGAAAGCGGCGCTTCAGAAACGGCACGTCAAAGCCTGTGCCAAAGAACGTCACAAAGCCGTCGTAGTCCTGCGCCTCATAGGCAAACTGCGCTAAGTTTTCGCCTTTGACGTAAAAATGCGTCTCGTCGCCGTCGTATAGCCCGATGAGCGTAATCGAGTCCGGCGACATCCCGCCGTCGGTCTCAATGTCTAAGAAGCCGATTTTCGGGAAGTGCGACAGCGCCCGCCAGTGTTCGCGCTTCGGCAGGTTTCGGGCAAAGTAGTCCGTGCGGCCTTCAGCCAGCGCCGCGAGGCTGTCTTCGACCGTCTCCGCGAGGGCTTCTTTGTGACGCGGGGCCATCTTCAGCGCCTTGGCCCGGTCCCGGTAGGCGTCCCAGCTTGTCGCCCCCTGTGCCCAGAGCGACTGCTCGGTCGCCGGGCCGACACCGGGCGCATGAATAAACGTAGAAGTCAGCATCAGTGTGATTAGTATGGCGGGCGAAGGGGGGTGTTGTCAACCGGGGGAGGTCACACTTCCAGCCCCACCGCTCGCATCAGGGCAATCGCGTTGCTTTGGGTCACAATGCCGGGGCGCAGGTGGTAGTCAAAGCTCATGCGGCCTTCGGTCATTTGATCTTCAAAGTGGACGTTCGCCGCCGCAAGTGCTAGGTCCTCGGTCAGCGCGGCCAGTGCCAGGTCATGCGTCGTAATCAGCCCCACCGCCCCGGAGCGCACCAGAGCGCGGGCGATAGCCTCGGTCCCGAGCCGCCGGTCATGCGAGTTCGTGCCGTGCAGGATTTCGTCGATCAAAAACAGCAGCGGCGGGCCGTCCGCCGTGCCGATTTCCACAATCTGACGCAGGCGCAGGATTTCCGCATAAAAGCGCGAAATACCGCCGCCGAGCGAGTCCTGTGTTCGCAGCGACGCTCCCACCGACAGCGGCGACAATTTCAGGACACGGGCACGCACCGGAGCGCCCGCCTGTGCCAGCACGGCGGCGCCCCCAATCGCCCGGAGCAGCGTGCTTTTGCCGGACATATTGGACCCGCTGACCAGCAGCAGCCCCGGCGCGGAGCCGCCCAGGCGTACATCGTTTCGCACAGCCGCCTCGGGCGGCAGCAGGGGATGACTTAAGCCGACCGCCTCAAAGCACGCCCCCGTGTCGGCCATCTCGGGGAACGCATCTTCGGGATGCTCATAGGAGTAGCCCGCCAGCGCGGTCAGCGCTTCATATTCGCCCACGGCGTCAATCCACTGGCGCAGGGAAGGGCCATTCTCTGAGCGCCATGCTTCGGCGGCAAAGGCCCCCTGCGTTGTCCATAAAAGCGCGGCGGCAGGGAGCGACAGCAGCGGGTTTTTGGGCACTTCCAGCAGCCCCGCGATACTTTGCAAGCGGCTAATTCGCGCCGAAGGCCGCTCGCCGCCCGCGCTGAGTGACTCCTGCAACGCGACCAAGCGCGGCGCGGTAAACGTCCCGCCCTCCAAATCCGCCAGCAGCGACGACAGCAGGCCCAAATCCCGCAGCGAGCCGTCCAGCCCCCGCTGCACCGACCCCACCCGGCGGCGCAGGGGCCACTCGAACGCGATCACAGCGACCGCCATGACCGCCACAGGAACCCAGCCCTGCCCCAGCGCCCAGGCGGTCAGCGCGGCCACGCTCAGCACGGCCAAAATCGGCGCGGCCACCCGCCGCCAGGGTTCGTTCAACAGCGTCGGCGCATCCCCCCAGCGGGCCAGCGTTTCCGGCTGCAATTTCCCCGACACATCGTCCCCGCGCAGGGCCAGCGCCTCGCGGGCGTCCAGGCGCGGGGCCAGTTCACGCACCGCCGCCTGCCGCGCCCGGATGGCGTCGGGCGAAGCGGGAGCCAGCAGCCAGCCCGCCAGGCAGTCTTCGCCCAGCCGTGTCCGCACTGTACACAAAAGCTCAAAGAGCGACCCGCTGCCGAAGACGTCTAAATCGGCGGCATACGGGTGTTCCGGGGTCAGAAACCGCTCCCCCGAGACGCCCGCCCCGGCCCAGCGCCCTTCCAGCCGCGCCAGTCCGCGCTCATAAAACGCCGTCCGGCGACGGGCGAGTGCCAGCCGCGACGCAACCCGCTCATGCCCCACGGCCAGCACAATAAACGCCAGCGGAAATACCACCAGCAGCCAGGGCGAGAACCAGTGCCAGCCCCATCCCAGCCACGCGCCAATGCCCGCCGCGACGACGATGTAGAGCCGTACATCAGCCAGCTTGCTGTCTCGCTGCGCCAGCGTGTCCCGTGCCGCGCTATGAGCGGCAAGCCGGGTGGTATATTCGGCGTGTATGGTGTCGGAGGTATTTGCTTCTGTTAGTATTTTGAGCCTCATTGATGGGGACACGAGGGGGTTCAGCCCCTCGATTTCTGCTGCTGCTTACCTTTGCTTCTCCGCCGCCAGAATCAAGTTCGTCACCGGGAACGGGCGCGGCGTGCCGTCCAGCTCAAACAGCGCGACGCGGGGCGCAAACGAGTTTTGAACACGCCACTCGTTGACGTAGGCTCCCGAGCCGGGCAGGAGCGACAGGCCCGCGTCGGTCAATTCCCGCTCCCAGTCGGCAAAGCTCCAGAAGCAGAACGCCTCGTGCATCTCGGACAGCCAGTTGTCCACATAGTCCATCTTGGCGACAAACTCCATCGCATAGCCGAGCGGCAGGCGGATGTAGTCCGTGCCATTGACAGTCACGGTCTCGGCGGCAGGGTGCGCCTCGCCGGGGCGAAAGTCGCGCTGAAAGCGGTGGAAGCGGGCCAAAGTAGAGAGCGCGGACACATCGGCAGTGCCGTCGTCTTCGGGCAGGCCGTCGGCGGCGCGGCACTTCAAGAGCACCAGCGCGTCTTTGCCGTCGGGGCCGACCACATCGCGCACCACCAGACGCCCGCCGGGGCGAAGCTGACGCCCTTTGCCGCGCAGGTACGCCCGCACGGTCTCGTCGCCCTCGCCGTAGCTCCACAGCTCATGCAGAGTCGAGTTGCAGATAATCGTATCGGCCTGACCCGCCTGCGCCTCGGTGACGGGCGACATCAAGTTCTGCTGCTTGAAGAACACAAACGCCCCGCCGAAGGCCCCCGCCCGCTGCGCTTCCCGGCCCCGCGCCAGCATTTCGGCGGACAGGTCTACGCCCACCAAATCGCTGTCCGGGAAGTCCCGCGCCACCCGCTCCAGAAGCGCCCCGTCGGCGCAGCCTTCGTCCACAATCTTGCCGCCGTGCAGAAAGGGCCGCACTTCGGCGTACTTTAAGTCTATCGCGTCGGTCATCGCCTGCGTGTAGGTGCGATAGTTGCGCGTCTCGGTCAGGTCCCCCTGCTCGGTCAAAATCGGGTCATGGTACAGGCGGCGTATCTGCGCCACGGCATCGGGGAAGTCCCGGAACACCGCCCGCGTCGCTTTAGACAGCGGGATTTCTTCCAGCGGCAGCAGGCCCTCGCCCACCTGCGTCACAATTTGGGCGGGAACCGGCTCCGTCAGCCGCTTTGCGTTGGGGTTATACTCGCCGGGCAGAACGGCAAAGCCCAAAGAGCGCCAGGCATCAATCAGCGGCGGCGTGGACGTGAACACGACGGTGTCCGCAGGCGTCAGTGTTAAGCGCCCCTCGGTCTGCGCGGCCAGTTCTTTCAGCACGCGGCTTGGAAAGTCAACCGACGGCGGCGTGTGCGGCACGCCGACAATATGAAAGCTCACACCAAAATCAGCTTTGAGCCGCCGGGCAAACTCGTAGACCAGAATAGACCGGATTTCAAACGGCAGCGGGTTGTACCGGCTGTCGCTGCGGTTGGCCGAGGTGACCGCGAACACCAGCGTCGTGACCTTCCCGGCGGGGGCCGTGCCCAGCATCTCCGGCAGCCCGGACAGGTCCCGCCCCAGCGTGCGCTCCAGATATTCGTCCTGATAGCGCGTGTTGACAATCTGCCGTCCCGGCAGGAGAAGGTAGGTCATCGTGTGTTTCCGTATTTTTGCCCGGTCAGACGCCGTAGCCTCTCCCCGGCGCAAGCGCCGGGGAGGGGTCATCCAATCACCGCCGCCCCGAACCGCTCCATCTCTTCTAATTGCGGGCTGAATTGCAGGAGCAGCAAGTTCACGCCCACCGCCTCGAACGCCGCTATCTGTGCCTTGACCGACGCGGGCGTGCCGACCAGTCCTGCCCGCAGGCCCCGATTGGAGACCGAATAATCTTCGAGCGACACCTGCTGCTCGAGCTGCGTTCCAGCCAGCCACTGCTGATAATTGTCGTAACCCGCCGCGTTCTGCCGCACATCTGTCACCCGCGCCCGCTCCGCTTCCGCGCTTTCCTCAGTGTCCCGGACAATCGCATAGCCTGCGACGCCAAAGGTCATCGGCGGCAGGCCCATCCGCTCGCGCCGGGCGCTTAAATCCGCGATCTTTTCCCCCACCCGCTCCGGCGGGTCGCCGTGCATGACGTAGGCATCGCACGTCCGCGCAATCAGCTCTTTGGCCGCCTCGGACTCCCCGCCCGCGTAAATCGTCGGGCGCGGCGACGACACTGGCTTCGGCGACAGCACGGCGTCCTGCACTTGATACAGCCGCCCCGAATGCGTGAACTTCTCCTGCGTCCACAGGCCGTTGACCACCGCCAGCCATTCTTCCGTGCGGGCGTAGCGGTCGCTGTGGGCGTCAAACTCCACCCCGTACTGCCGCGCCTCCTCGGCCCACCACGACGACACGACATTCAGCGACAGCCGCCCGCCGCTGATGCGGTCAATGTTCGCCGCCTGCTTTGCCAGCAGCGCAGGCGCATGGTAGGCGGGCCGAACCGCGACCATCAGCTCCTGCGTCTTCGTCACCGCCGCCAGCGCGGCGGCGGTGGACCACGCATCCAGACACGGCGCGTCCATGCCCTTGATGTCGTTGAGGTTCAGCTCGGCAATCAGCGTCAGGTCAAACCCAATCTCCTCCGCCCGCACCGCCAGCCGCTTGGCATACTCCCACGTCGCCTCCATGCCCTCATCGTCCACATTCCGCAGCCACCCGCCAAACACGGGCAGCCAGTAGCCATAGCGCATTAATTAATCTCCCAGACTGTTGTACGAAGCAATAGTGAACTACTCAGGCAGTCTAATACCCAACCAGCTTGCCCTGTGCCAGTTTGGATCATTATCTAAAACACCCGTACCTCTTTGTTCCTCTAAACCGGTCCACCGATCCATGCGCTGCTCCGATACCCAAGCCGAGCGCAGTCCCCCACCCGTTGTGTGCATGATAGGGCCGTTCATCATGCCGCCCGTGACTCTGTACCGGGGTATGACCATGCACCAGACAGCGTAAAGGCAGGCAAGACAGACGAAACACCAGTCCCGCTTACTCGGTTTTGTAATTATTAATCTGCCACGATAGCGCATTGATTTCTCCCCAAAACGGACGACTACATATTAGCGGAGTTAGTTTCTCCTGGATTGAAATCCAGGTCTGCAAAGGGCGATTGTCCGCCTTCGCGGACATAGGGTAAATTACGCAGGGTTGTCTTTTGTCCACGAAGGTGGACATTTGCTTTCTATAGCCCCGGAATTCATTCCGGGATGCGAGAGGCTTATGGCATATCAGATAGGCGCTATAGAAACTACGATAAAACTAAACATTGCTACAGAAATATTAGCAACAATAAACCCTGCCATGAGATAAGGGTAACGCCGGAAAAGAAACACAAAGAGCAAGATGCCACCCAGTACGGCAAGGCCCCACGGAGCATACTGATACCGCTGAGCAAGACTTACAAAGCACACAAGCAACAAGACATGAACAACAGGCCCCGCAACCAGTCCAACCAAAAAATCCCACAGGAAATGGTTTGTCAGCAAGCCTGGAGGAACTTTAGGATCAACGACAGGACCGGGCGCTCCCGACGGTCGAGACGGTTCAGGCGGCCAAATCTTGTTATTCTCTTGCATCCTCTGGTTCCTATAAGTTGCGCTACGCCGCCTGAGACAAGGCTTCTTCCAGATAGTCCGCTAACTTGGCGAAGGGGTCGAAGCCAATCACGCGGGGGGCGTCAGCGACGAAGTTTGAGAGGGCGTTGATGTCGTAGTAGACCCGCGTGCCGTCGCGGTCGTCCACCATGTATTCCACGCCGCCGACGTCAATGCCCGCCGCCTGCACCATGCGCTCCACGGCTTCAATGACGTCCGCCGGGGGCGTGTAGCCTTCCACGCGCAGGCCGTTTTTAGGGGCGTCCACCGCACACGCGCCGCGTGACAGCTCCTGCCCGCCGACGGTCTGGCAGATGTCAGCGGGGCACAGGTTGAAGCTGTCGCCGGGCGTATACACATGAATGGCATACAGATACTTGCCGCCCAGAGTTTCCACCCGCGTGATGCGCCCGTCTCGGGCAGGCACAAACTCCTGCACCAGCGCCGTGCCGTCAATGCCTAAATCTACCACGCTGGTTTCCGCCGCCCGCGTCAGCTCTTCCAGCGAATCGTAGCGCACCACGCCCGCGCCGCTGCCGCCGATGTTGGCCTTGACCACCACCGGGAAGCGCAAACCATCGGCGGCACGGGGCGCGGCCAATGGGTCCCCGATGACCCGCGCCTTCGGGTACGGCAGGCCGAGAGACTCCAAAAGCGTAAGCTGTAAGGCTTTGGAGGTTTCGGTGGTGAACGCTTGACGTCCGTTGACAACCCGCGTTCCCAGCCGCTCCAGGTGCGCGAGATAGCCCAGCGTGTAGAAGATGCCGGGATGGTCGGAGCGCAGGTAGGCCGAGGGACTCATGCGGTTGAACAGGACGGCGTACTCGGGTTCGGTCTGTGCCGGGTCGTAGGAATGCCGCCGGGCGTCGAGGGCGACATAATTTGTGCCGCGCCGGTCAAGCTCGGCAAACAGAGGCCGGAACCAGTCGGGGTGTTCGTAATAGATGGCGAGAGGGAGGGACATAAGGTTGTGATGCTTTCTGGAGGCCCCCCCGCCCCAATTCTGGGGAGCCGGATAAAGAGAGGAACGGCCTCATCCTAACTTCTGGTTCCCCCAGAATTGGGGGCTAGGGGGCCGCTTCTTGCAGGAACCCGCCCGCCCGGCGGCGAAGTAGCTTCCATGCAAGACAGTAATCAAGAGACCAATAGTGAAACCAACGCCGTGACGGCACAAATAGCGCAGATAATTGCCCGTATTCTACCCGAAGTCGTCCAAACACGCCACCACCTGCACCAAAACCCCGAACTCAGCGGGCAGGAGCAGCAGACGGGGGCCTTTGTCGCCGAGCGCCTGCGGGCGCTGGGTGTGGATGATATTCAAACCAGCGTCGCCGGGCATGGGGTCACTGGCATTCTGCGCGGCCCCAAAAACAGCAAACCCGCCCCAATGATTGCTCTGCGGGCGGACATGGATGCCCTGCCGATTGCCGAAGACAGCGGCCTGCCCTATGCGTCGCACTGCCCCGGCGTCATGCACGCCTGCGGGCACGACGGGCACACGGCGACGCTCTTAGGCACAGCCGCCGTGCTGGCCGAGATGCGCGGCCACCTGCCCGGTCCGGTCAAGCTGATTTTCCAGCCTGCCGAGGAAACTGTCGGCGGGGCCGAGGCAATGGTGGAAGCAGGCGTTTTGGAAGGTGTCGAATCTATCTATGCCCTGCACGGCTGGCCCAACTTGGAAATCGGCCAAATCGGCTGCCGCCCCGGCCCGATGATGGCAAGCGCGGATAGCTTTGATCTGACGATTAAAGGCAAAGGCGGCCACGCGGCCTACCCGCACTTGACCGTAGACCCGATTGTGGTAGGGGCGCAGATTATCAGCGCCTGGCAGACACTGGCCTCCCGCGAGGTGTCCCCGCTCGATTCGGTGGTCGTCACCGTGACCCAGTTCCACGCCGGGACCGCCTACAATGTCATCCCCGGCACTGCCCATCTGGCCGGGACCGTCCGCTGCCTGTCCAACGCCGTCCGCGCCGAGATGGGCGCGAAGATGGAGCGCATCGCCAAAAATATCTGCGCCGCCTTCCGCGCCGACTGCGAGCTGACTTATGTGTCCGGCCCGCCCGTTGTGGTCAACGACGCCCGCCTGAACGCACAGGTCGAAGCGGTGGGCCGCGCTTTGCTTGGCCCCGACAACGTGACATTTTTAGAATCGCCCACGATGGGGGCCGAAGACTTCGCCTACTACCTGCTGCACATCCCCGGCGTCATGTTCCGCCTCGGGGTCGGCACCGAAGTTAGCGACCTGCACACGCCGACCTACAACTTCAGCGACGGCGCACTGCCCTACGGCATTCAAATGTTCACCCGCCTGGCCCTGCGTTTGGGAGCAGACCAATGACACGCCGCTTCCACGCCGTTTTGTTCGACCTTGACGATACCCTCTACAGCCGCCGGGGGGCGTTCGCCGCATGGACTGACGCCTACCTCGCGGATACCCTGCGGCTCACCGACCCCGCCGAGGCTGCCGAAGTCCGCGCCCTCATTCATGCGTTAGACTTAAACGGCTACGGCTCCAAGCAGGCCATTTTCGAGCGCCTGCACGCCGAGTACCCCGCCCTGCCCGGCCACCCAGCCCGCAGTCTGGAAACCTTCTTCGCCGAGTTCCTCACCCACGTCCGCCCCGAACCCGCCACCGAGGCCCTCTTAGACGCCCTCGCCCGCAACACTTTCCCCTTCGGCGTCATCACCAACGGCTCCCATCGGCAGTGGCGCAAACTGGACGCCCTCGGCCTCCCTGCCCGCACCGACTGCCTCTTTGTTTCCGAAACCTTCGGCACCAAAAAGCCCGACCCGGCCATCTTCCACGCCGCCGCCGCGCACCTCCGCACCCGGCCCGAACATATACTGTTCGTCGGCGACAACCCCGCCCTCGACATTGTCGGCGCACAGGCCGTGGGCATGGCCGCCGCCTGGCTTCCCCGCGACCAGCTTTGGCCGGACGAGATAGACACCCGCCCGGATTTCGTCCTAGACACGCTGGCCGACGTGGCCGGCATTTTGGAGCTTGATGGGGCGGAACGGGGTAGAATAGTAGGCAGGCAATGGAGGCAGACACAATGAACATCTGGCGACTTACCCTAGAAGAAGCGCAAAGTATGTCGGCGGAATTAATGGCAAGCGTAGATTTGCTGCGTATTGAGGCTTGCTGTCATTTAGAGCAGAGCCAGCGCGGCGAGTTTGGGCAGTTTCTGACACCAGCAGCCGTTGCTGAACTGATGGCATCCATGCTGGCCTCCCCCGGTCCAATTGTTTCTATCTTGGATGCTGGGGCCGGAGTCGGTTCTTTGTTTGCCGCCGCTGTTGCTCAACTCTGCAAGCGGTCTGACCCACCGGAACAAATTCATGTGACCGCCTATGAAATTGAGCCGGTGTTCGTTACCTATCTTCACCAGACCATAGCACTTTGCGCCACGGTTTGCGAACGCGCAGGAGTAAAGTTCACTGCAAATGTCAAGGGCATTGACTTTATCCAAGACGTAATAGACTTACATGGCGACAATTTATCTTTCAACTCTGTTCCCAGTTTTACTGTCGCCATTCTCAATCCTCCCTACCGGAAAATCAACGCGGAATCGGAGACTCGGCGTATCTTACGAAAGATCGGAATTGAAACAAGCAATATTTATACAGGATTTTTGGCAACCGCTGTGAAGTTGCTGGCACCTGATGCCGAGCTAATAACTATCACACCGCGCAGTTTCTGCAACGGCACTTATTTCCGAAATTTCCGCAAGGATTTCCTGAGTGAAATGAGCCTCAGGCGCATTCATTTGTTTGACTCACGGCAAGAAGCATTCAAAGAGGATGCCGTTTTGCAGGAAACAGTCATTGTTCATAGTCTCAAAAACGCAGCCGTGCCAGAACTAGTCACAGTGAGTTCAAGCACTGGGGTTGAGAATGAGCTAATCCTGTCGCGTGAGGTATCTTATTGTGAGATAGTTCATCCCAACGACTCAGAGCAATTTATTCGTGTAATAACAGATGGCGTAAGCCAGCAGATCGTTAGCCGCATGGAACGCTTCAAAACTGCTCTCGCCGAATTGGGCTTGACTGTTTCTACAGGTCGCGTTGTGGATTTCCGTGCAAAAGAGTACCTGCAGATGCAGCCGAAAGGCGACACAGCCTCCCTGATCTATCCTCTCAATATGCAGGAGGGAAATATTGTATGGCCCAAGCAGACAAAAAAGGCTCAATATCTAGGTGTTTGTAAGCAAACTGAGATGCTGTTTGTTCCGAACGAAAATTACGTTTTGGTGAAGCGATTTAGTGCTAAAGAGCAAAAGCGTCGTATAGTTTCTGCCGTTTTTGAGGGAGGTCGAATTCCCGGCAACATTGTCGGATTTGAAAACCATCTCAATTACTTCCACCAGCGCGGCAGAGGAATGGACTTGCTCTTTGCTAAAGGGCTGGCAATCTATCTTAATTCCACACTCCTGGATGCTTATTTTCGGCAGTTCAACGGCCATACCCAAGTAAATGCAACCGACTTGAGGAACCTCAAGTATCCGAGTCGTGCAAGTCTAGAGAGTCTAGGCAATGCGTCACAAGGCGCTTCTTTGACACAGGGACAGATAGATTCCATAATAAAGGAGGAGTTTTTTAACATGACAGATAATTCCAGCGGCGATCCGATAGCAACAAAAAAACGGCTTGATGAAGCAGTAGAGATATTGAAACTGCTAGGGCTGCCGAAAGCGCAGGTGAACGAACGGTCCGCTCTTACCCTACTTGCTCTTCTTGACCTAGTGCCAGAGCGTCAGTGGAGTGAAGCCAGTCACCCCATGTTGGGCATTACACCTATGATGGATTTCATGGATAAACAGTACGGCAAAAAATACGCGCCTAACAGCCGTGAAACAGTAAGAAGACAAACTGTGCATCAGTTTCTTGATGCAGGCTTGATTGTTGCCAATCCTGACGCTCCCGACCGCCCGATCAATAGCGGTAAGAATGTTTATCAGCTCGAAGCCAGCGCATTGGAAATGTTGCGTACTTATGGAACTCCCGAATGGGATCAAACTCTTAACGCCTATCTGGCATCTGTTGAAACGCTCGTTAAGCGGTATGCTCAAGAGAGGCAAATGATTCGTATTCCCGTTCAACTTGCTCCCGGTAAAACTATAACATTGTCTCCAGGCGGCCAAAATATTTTAGTCGAGCAAATTATCAATGAATTTGCTCCTCGATATAGCCCCGGTGCTAAAATGGTTTACGTGGGCGATACCGATGAAAAATATGCCTATTTTGACGTAGAAGCCCTCACCGCATTGGGGGTTACAATGGACAGCCACGGCAAAATGCCAGATGTAATTATTCATTACACTGAAAAGAATTGGCTGATTTTGATAGAAGCAGTTACTTCACATGGACCCATTAATGCCTTGCGGCAGGCAGAACTGAAAAAATTATTCAGCAAATCCAGCATTGGGCTAGTACTGGTGACAGCATTTCTGAGCCGAAAAGCGATGATGCAGTACTTTCCAGAAATTGCATGGGAGACGGAGGTGTGGCTTGCAGATGAACCAGATCACATGATGCACTTCAACGGAGAGCGATTTTTAGGACCTTACTGATATTTTGTTGAAAACATTCTTAGAACCAGAAATTAGAAAGAACCACTGATGCCCATACTCTCTCCTGAAAAAATGGCTCCTGAAGAAATGGATGCCGAGATTTGCCGCCACACGAAATATGCGCTGGGCGGGGACTGCGAGAACTTGACCAAGCGCGAGCTGTTCTGGTCGCTGGCGCTGACGGCGCGGAACAAGATGGTGGATGGGATGGTGGCCACCGAGAAACGCTACGCGGACGCCAACGCCAAGCGGCTGTATTACCTGTCGATGGAGTTTTTGATGGGGCGCACGCTCGGCAACACGCTGACCAATCTCGGACTGTTAGAAGCCGGGCGGGAGGCGCTGGAACGGCGCGGGGCGGATTTGGAGGAAGTGCGGGAGTATGAAGCCGATGCGGCGCTGGGCAACGGCGGCCTGGGGCGGCTGGCGGCGTGCTTTCTGGACTCGCTGGCGACCCTGGGAATGCCCGGCTTTGGCTACGGCATCAACTATGAATACGGGCTGTTCAAGCAGGAAATCCACCAGGGTTACCAGACCGAGGAGCCGGACAACTGGCTGGCGCACGGGACGCCCTGGGAGATCGAGCGGCCCGAAGAGTCCTGCCATGTGCCGGTTTATGGACGGGTAGAGTGGACGGAGGAAGACGGGCAGTGGAAGCCGGTTTGGAAAGACCGCAAAATCGTGGTCGGCGTCCCACATGACTTTCCCATTCCGGGCTACGGCGGGCAAACGGTCAACTACCTGCGGCTCTATTCGGCCCGGTCCGCCTACGGGTTTGATATGCAGGACTTCAACCGGGGCGACTATCAGGGCGCGGTGGATGCCCAGATTGAGACTGAGCGCATCTCCAAAGTGCTGTACCCGTCGGACATTCAGGCGGCAGGCAAGGAGCTTCGGCTGTTGCAGGAGTATTTTCTGACCGCCTGCGCTATCCACGATATTCTGCGCCGCTATGAGCTGACCCACGACACGGCGAAAGACGGCTGGGGCGAGTTTGCCGATCAGGTCGCCATCCAGATGAACGACACACACCCGGCGCTGTCGGTGGCCGAGCTGATGCGGGTCTTTGTGGACGGGCGCGGGCTGGAGTGGGACGAGGCCTGGAACCTGACCGTCCGCACCTGCGGCTATACCAATCACACCCTGCTGTCCGAGGCTTTAGAGCGTGTTGAAAAAGTCGAAATTTCCAATGCTGGGCTGGAATTTGCTCGTCTGAAATCGGGCATGGCTTCTAAAACGCCAGCCTCCATTGATACAAAAAAACGTCGTTAGACACCAGAAAGCCGACTTTTTCAACACCCTCTTAGAAAAATGGTCGGTGGGGCTGTTTGAGTATGTCCTGCCCCGGCACTTGCAGATTATCTATGAGATCAACCGGCGGTTTCTGGCCGAAGTCGGCCAGAAGTGGCCCAACGACGGCGGGCGGCAGATACGGATGTCGCTGATTGAAGAGGGCGCGGACCCCAAAGTCCGCATGGCAAACCTGGCGATTGTCGGCAGCCACGCCGTCAACGGCGTCTCCGCCCTGCACACCGAGCTGATCAAGTCGTCACTCGTGCCCGACTTCGCGCAGACCTCCCCCGAGAAATTCACCAACAAGACCAACGGGGTCACCCCCCGCCGCTGGCTTTTAAAAGCCAACCCCGGCCTGGCAGATCTCATCACCGGAGCCATCGGCGACGGCTGGATTACAGACCTGGACAGGCTGCACGCGCTGGAGCCGCTGGCCGATGACAGTGATTTCCAGACGCGCTTCACCACAGTCAAACAGGCCAACAAGACAGAGCTGGCCCGCTTTGTCGCAGACACGCAGGGGCTGAGTTTGGACCCGAACACGCTGTTTGATGTGCAGGTCAAACGCATCCACGAGTACAAGCGGCAGCTTTTGAACGTCATGCATATCATTCACGAGTATCTGTGCCTGACCGAAGACAACGCGGACCCCCTCGTGCCGCGCACCTACATCTTTGCCGGCAAGGCCGCACCGGGCTACGAGGCTGCCAAGCGCATCATCAAGCTGATCAACAGCGTGGCCTCGGTGGTGAACGCTGACCCGCGCACGGCGGGCAAGCTGTCGGTGGTGTTCGTGCCCGATTACCGCGTCTCGGTGGCCGAAAAGATCATTCCCGCCGCCAACATCAGCGAGCAGATTTCGACTGCGGGCAAGGAAGCGTCGGGCACGGGCAACATGAAGTTTGCGCTCAACGGGGCACTCACTATCGGCACGCTGGACGGCGCAAACATCGAGATCAAAGAAGAAGTTGGCGACGACAACATCTTCATCTTTGGCCTGACAGCGGACCAGATCGCCGAAATGCACCACCGGGGGACGTACCGCCCCTGGGATTATTACAGCGACCCGGTCACCCGGCGCGTGCTGGACGCCCTGAACTTGGACCTCTTCTGCCCCGGCGAGCCGGGTCTGTTCCGCCCGATTTTCGAGTCGCTGCTCTACGGCGACGAGTATTTCCACCTCGCCGATCTGCCGTCATATATCAGCGCCCAGCGCGACGCCGCCCGCGAGTATTTGCAGCCTGACACCTGGGCACGCAAGGCGATTTTGAACGTGGCCCGTTCCGGCAAGTTTTCCAGTGACCGTACCATCCGCGAGTACGCCCGCGACATCTGGGGCATTCAGGGGTGGTAGAGCGGCCCCCCCGCCCCAATTCAGGGGAACCAGATAATAAGGACCCGTAGGAGCAGGGCTTGTCCCTGCCCTCTTTTCTTCTCCTGCTTCGGCTCCCCAGAATTGGGGCGGGGGGGCCTTCCTGTCCCGCTCCCGCAAAAATAAATGCTAATTTTTTAGCAAACCCCTTGACACAAGCCCGTCTATGTGCTAAATTATTAGCATGAACAGAACTGGGAACACCGCCCCCGCCCTCAGCCGCCGCGAACGGCAGATTATGGACATCCTGTACCGGCAGGAACAGGCCACCGCCGCCGATGTGCTGGCCGCCCTGCCGGACCCGCCTTCGTACTCCTCCGTCCGCGCCCTGCTCGGCATTCTGGAGACCAAAGGCCACGTTTCCCACGCCAAAGACGGCCTGCGCTATGTTTACCGCCCCACCCACGCCCGGCCCGCCGCCGCCCGGTCGGCAGTCGCGCAGGTCATGCAGACGTTCTTTGCCGGGTCCGTGGAGCAGACCGTCGCCGCCCTCCTGTCCGCCTCGGACGCGCCGCTGACGGACGCGCAGCACGCCCGCCTGCTGGCCCTGATTAACGACGCCAAAGCCAAAGGAGACACCCGATGACACCCCTTGTGTTGCTGCTCATTTTGCTCCTGCTCAAAAGCCTGGCCGTCTTCGCGCTGGCGGGCCTGACCTTGCTGGCCCTGCGCCGCGCCTCGGCGGCCTCCCGGCATCTGGTCTGCCTCCTGACTCTTGCTGCCCTGCTGGCCCTGCCGCTGTTCTCGCAGTCCCGCTTTTCCCTGCCGGTGGCTATGCCGCTGGGAGGCCCCCCCGCCCCGACACCTATTAACTTTGGGGGGAGCCAGAAGTTAGGAGAAGGCCCCCTGGCCCAAAGCAGCCACGCTGAACCCAATGACACGGCAGGGTCACAGGAAACCGCGTCGCCTGCGTCTGCCGCTTCTGCTCCGGCTCCCCAGAATTGGGGCGGGGGGGCCTCTCCGGCTTCTCCCATCCGCCCCTTCTCCTGGCCTGCCGCCCTCCTCGCCCTGTGGCTGCTCGGCGTCCTCGCCGCCTCCGTCCGCCCCCTGCTTGGCCTGTGGGGCATCGGACAGCTCAACAAACGCAGCCGCCCTGAAACGACGCCCACTGTGCTGTCCCTCGCCGAGGGCTGCGCCGCCGCGCTGGGGCTTTCCCGCGCCCCAACCGTGCGCCGGGGCGATGTGCCTGTGCCGATGACCTGGGGCCTGCGCCGCCCCGTGGTGTTGCTTCCCGACGCCGCGAGCGCCTGGCCCGAAGGCCGGATGCAGGCCGTGCTGCTGCATGAGCTGGCCCACATCCGCCGCCGCGACTGGGCCGCGCACCGGCTGGCCGACCTCACCTGCGCCCTGTACTGGTTCCACCCGCTCGTCTGGCTGACCGCCCGCCGCCTCCGCGCCGAGGGGGAGATTGCCTGCGACGATCTCGTGCTGTCGTCCGGCGTCCCCGCCCCCGACTACGCCCGGCATCTGCTGGACATCGCCCGCGCCCTATCCCCCACGTCTACCGCCCCCGCCGGGACCGTGGCAATGGCCCGCACCGCCCAGGTGGAAGGAAGAATTACCATGATCTTGAAGCCCACCCAAAACCGCCGCGCCCTCACCCGCCGCGCCCTGCTGCTTGCTCTCCTGCCTGCGACGGCGGCAGTAGGCATCGTCGCCGCGCTGCGCCCTATTGCGAAAGGTGTGCCCGCCCCAACACTGCCTTCTGCGCTCCCGACCGCTCCCGTGTTTTTCCTAGCTCCCAAGCCACAATCCTCTGCCCCGGTCACCCTACAGTTTGCCGGTGTGGGAGACTCGCAGAAACTCAAATGGTGGAGCAAAACAGGGGCAGCTCTGCCAAAGCCTGTGTTTGATCTCGCCTGGACGCCCATCTCCAGCGAAGTTGTGGAGCCAGATCACCACGGCCTACTGTTTGTCTTCCGTCTGCCGCCTACAGCGCAGGATGTGACTTTCAGCTACACTGCGAGTAATAGCGGAGCAGGGAAAACGGAAGCGGAACACCTCTATCAGGGCAATGGAAGGCTCATCCTCAAGGCCGATTTTCCGTCCTCTGCTTCGCAAACCAATATCCGCGTGGGCATCGCTTCCGGTCCGTGGCAAACGACGGCGACAGCAGCCCCCAGCACCGACAGTCATTGGTTAGTAGCCACTGCCACCCAAGTGGATCATACAGATTATATCATCAGTGAGCCGACCAAAACCACCGAGGGGACTGTCTGCACGGTTTCTATTGGAGGCAAATCTGAAACCGCCACTCAGGACTTTCGTCTTGTCGCCTTAACCACTCAGGGGCAGGAAACCCTGCCCGCTGGGATTGTCAATAGCAACGCAAACTCCGTGCAGCAGATCACCGCCAAGTTCGGCCTGCCACCGTCTCAAATTAAAACGGTCAAGCTGCAAACCCGCCCGTTTCGCTACGTGCAGTTCAAGAACATCGCCCTGCACCCGTCCCAGCACTGAGGTTATTCGATGACACGCAAGCTCAACCTACACACTCTTGCCCTGTGGGCCGCGCTGCCAATGGCGCGGACAGCGCAGGTCGAAAGCAGGCTTCACATGATACTCAAACCCAATGCCAGCCGACGGGCGCTGACACGCCGCGCCCTGCTGATGGCCCTCGTGCCCGCGACTTTTGCCGTCGGGGCAATCGCTGCGCTTCGGCCTGCCGCCGTTGCCGAGGCGGCCCTGTTTCAGCACACGTTTCCCAATGGAGCCGTGTTGGAGCGGGTGGCGGACAGTGGGGCTGGCAAAACAGCTCCCCCGCTGGTGTTGACTTTGCACTATGCCCTGAACCACCAGCCGCAAGCCGTCTGGACAGCCCCCGCCTTCAAAGACGATTATCTTAGCCAGGGAAGCGGCGTCTATCTGCGTAAGCCGCGTTTGACCACTTGGGCAGCCAAGCGTCCCGGATTGAACGAAAGGCATCCGCCCGAAACCGTGACAGCCGCGTCTCAGGCGACGGTGCGTTACCAGTTTCCCGTCAAGCCAGACACAACGATTTCGTCCTTCTATGTCGGCGTGGCGGCGGGGCCGTGGACACTGAGCGTGGATGGCCCTAAGAAAGACGGCAAGGTGTACCTCCCCGAGCCGTCGGGGCATGTAATTTGGACACTCGTGGTCCACAAGCATCAGGACGGGGCGATTTTGATGGTCTCCGACCACTTCAGCAACCCCGGCCCGCTGACGGCCAAGAACGAACTTCAAGTGGCCTTATTCGATGCCGAAACCTACGAACGAGTGATCTATGCCCTGAACAGCAAAGGGCAGGTCCTTTCTGAGCTTTACGCCTTTCCATTAACAGCGTCGGACGACGGCATCAACTACCGGAAAACCATGCAGACAGTCCATGTTTCCAGTGCCCTGCTTCGGCGCACTGCGAAGTTTCGCTTGGTCGCACGTCCGTATGAGTGGACAAAGCTCACGGTAAGCTCCGCATCAGCTAAACGCTAAAGGCAAACCCGATGACACGCCGCAAGCTCAACGTTCAGACCTTTGCCCTCTGGGCCGCCCTGCCGATGGCGCGGACGGCGCAGGTAGAAAGCAGGCTCCAAATGATACTGAAACCCAACGCCAGCCGACGCGCCCTGACACGCCGCGCCGCCCTTGTGTCGCTTGCCGCCGCCGCGCTCGGTGTCGGCACGCTCGCCGGGCTTCGGCCTGCCGTGCAAGCACAGAACGAGGCGGCGGCAGTCTCGCCGACTTCGTGGAAGCAGACGCTGCCGAATGGGGCAACGGTGGAAGTGCTGGGCGTTTCAGACGTTCCCCCTTACCAAGAGGGAGCATGGCGGAAGGATGACCCGCCCCCCCGGCGCGGATGGTGGCAGCCGAATGGGTCGCCGCTGGCAGCCGCCCCAATAGACTCTGACAAGCAAATGACCCCGGTTGGGACAAAGGACATGGCGGCGTGGCGGCAGTTCGCCGTGCGTGTGTCTCCACCTCCCGGCGCGGCGGCAAGCTCCATAGGCACCACCTTTGATCTGAGCCGGACATCAAACATGGGGTCTTCCTCGGAGCTGGCAAGTCGTCAGGGCCGCCCCGTGCCAAATACCTGGCTGGTGGGTGCAAGGTTTGGTGACTTGCAGAAACAGCCAATCCTCCGCTGCGGCGTTGCGGCGGGGCCGTGGGAGACACTGAGGACCAAATCGGCTTATGAGGGCTTCGAAATGACAAGCACGGCCCCCTACTTCTTCCCGTATGGGGAGAATTATGGGGAGGATACTCCGTCGCACGGCCACGGGCAGGTTGTCTTTTCGCGTGCCAGCCTCGTCGGCGGCGCGGCGGCTATCACGGTCACGCACGTCCTGCCTTCTGACCGGGCGCAAGCGCGGGTCGTCGCCGTGGACCTCAACGGGAAGGTGTTCACGGACAATGATGATGATCTCGGCAGCATGGCAGTCGGCGACACGAACCAGGCCACCTATGTATTCAAGGGCCTGCCGCTCAGCCGGGTCCGGGCGTTCCGCTTCCAGGCGCGGCTTTATCAGTGGGCGGAGTTCACGGGGATTGCGCTGAAACCGGGAAGAGATAGAGTCGGTCAGTTCGCGGGGACGAAGAGAACCATCAAATGCTCCTGCGCCTTGATTTCGTCTTCCACATCGGTCAGCAGGTCGTAGTATTCGTAGGCACACAGCTCTGCCGATGGCAGGCGGATGGGGATATACCACCAGCCTTCTTCCAGATGAAGCGCGTCTTCCACGATCTCCGGCGCAGCGTTTCCGAGAAGCAGGCGCTCCAGATAGGGGCGCACACGTCCCACAATATCCTGAGCAATACTGGCCGGTTCAATGTTTACCGTCATGGTTACCATATCAACTACCTTCTGCTGTTACACTGCCCTTGCCCCCCAGATTTCAATCTGGGGGCGGAGCGGATCGCCCCCCTGCCCCCAATTCTGGGGGAGCCGGATTGGGAACCTCAGCCCAGCCCTCTCCTTCCGAAAGGAGAGGGAGCCGGAATAGACCCGTAGGGGCGGGTCCCCCCGCCCTCTTTTCTTCCGTCCGAAGGACGCCTCTCCTAGCGAGGAGTTTTCAACTCCTCGGTTCTCGGCTTCCTACCCCGCCGTCAAAACCGGCAGGGTGGCGGCGAAGTGGCAGGCGGACAGATGCCCGGAGGGGCCGCCGTCAAAGGGCGCGAGGGGCGGCTCCTGCTCGGCGCAAATCGCCTGGGCGTGAGGGCAGCGAGTGCGGAAGCGGCAGCCGGGGGGGATGTCGATGGGGGAAGGCACGTCGCCTTCGACCTTCTCGGCCAAAGCGCGGGCGCCGCCGTCAATGCTCGGCACGGCGGCGAGCAGGGCGCGGGTGTAGGGGTGACGCGGATGGTCGTAGAGTTCATCGGCGGGGGCGGTTTCGACAATCTTGCCGAGGTACATGACGGCGACCCGGTGGCTGATTTGCCGAACGGCCCCCAAATCGTGCGCGACAAACAGCAGAGCAACGTTAGTCTCGGCCTGCACCTGCCGAAACAGGTTCAAAATCTGGGCGCGGATGGAGACGTCGAGCGCGGACACCGGCTCGTCGGCGACAATGAACCGGGGACGCAGGGCCAGCGCACGGGCGATGCCGACCCGCTGCCGCTGGCCGCCGGAAAACTCGTGCGGGTAGCGGTTCGCCGCCGCCTGCGGCAGGCCGACCTGCTCTAACAGCCGGGCGACTTCGGCGCGGAGGTCTTTGACGGGGACGATTTTGTGAACGCGCAGGGGTTCCTCTAAGATAGCCCCGATGCTCATGCGCGGGTTCAGCGAGGCAAACGGGTCCTGAAAGACAATCTGCATCTCGCGCCGCGCTTGACGGAGGGCTTCCGGGGCAAGCGCCCGCAGGTCCTTTCCGTCAAAGGTAATCGTGCCGCCGGTCGGCTCAATTAGGCGCAGCAGGCAGCGGCCCAGGGTAGACTTGCCGCAGCCGGACTCGCCGACCAGACCCAGCGTTTCCCCAGTGTCTACGGTCAAATCTACACCATCCACGGCCCGTACCTCGTCGATGACCTGTGTGAACGGGCCAGTGGCGCGGTGAATGGGGAAGCGTTTGGTAAGATCATGGACTTCGAGAAGGGGCATGATTAGAACTCTATCGTTAAAACTCTATTATCTGGCCGTCATACGCCAACTCTACACCGGGGGGCAGGTCGGCATTGGTGGCGGCGTGATCGTAATCGTGGGACAAATGCGTGAGAAACGTCTGCTTGGGCTGAAGCATAGCAATCGTTTCCAGCGCGGCATCCAGATGAAAATGCGTGTCGTGCGGCTCGCGGCGCACGGCGTCCAGCATCAGCACATCTAGGTTTTCCAGATGCGGCCAGGTCTCAGGGGGAATGCGGCTGACATCGGTGACATAGGCGAAGCGGGGGCCGAACTTGTACGCCAGAATGGGCAGCTTGCCGTGGAAGACGCGCAGGGGCAGAATGTCCAGCCCATGCAGCGTCAATGCCTGTCCCGGACCGGTTTCGTGGAGCGTCACCTGCGGCTTGCCGCCGCCGGGCTGCGCGGGCTGAAAAATATAGTCATAAATGCGCCGCAAATCGCCCAGCACAGTCGGCTCGGCATAAACGGGCATGGCCGCGCCAGTACGATAATTGAAGGAGCGAACGTCGTCCAGCCCAAAGATATGGTCGGCGTGGGAGTGCGTGTAAAAAATGGCGTCTAAGCGCTTGACGCTGTTTTCCAGAAACGCCAGCCGCATTTCGGGCGGCGTGTCCACCAGCACATTCGCCCCGCTATCCGCCGTGACCAGAATGGAAGGCCGCAAGCGGCGGTTATGCGGGTCCGGCGATGTGCAGACCGCGCAGTCGCAGCCAATCATAGGGACACCGTGCGATGTGCCGCTGCCGAGGACGGTGACTTTCATGCCGTAAAGTGTACCCGGAATCGGGGCCAAAGGGAACCAGAGAAAGAAACCGGCACTCGAAGTGCCGGTCTATCAGCAAACAGAAAAAGTCGCTCCGCGACTCAAGATTAGGTCAACGAATGGTATTCCTATTTCCTGAGTCGCGGAGCGACTTTTCAGCTTACAAGTAGGCTGGCACTTCCAGTGCCAGTTTCCAATTACCCGCCGCCACCGCCGGAGGCTCCGCCACCGCCGCCCGCTCCTGCCCCCGCGCCGCCGCCGCCGGAAGCTGAACCCGCGCCGCCCGCCCCGCCGCCTGCCCCTGCACTGCCTCCTGCTCCTGCACTGCCGGTCGCGCCCGGCCCGGACCCTGACGCACTGCCTGGCCCGCCTGCCGCGCCGCCGGTGCCTGCCATGCCGCCGCCCGGTCCGACCGCTGTGCCGCCGCCCGCGACGCCGGGAGCGCCTGCGCCCGCCGTGCCGCCACCCGTGCTAGACGTGCCCACCATACCGGGGCTGCCCTGACCGCCAGCGCCGCCGCCCGCTGCTTGACCTCCGCCTGCGGACTGGCCGCCAGTGCTGCTGTTGCCGGTGTTTCCATTCGGCCCAGCCATGCCGCTGTTGCCCGCAAAGCCAGTATTGCCTGCGTTGCCAGGCGTGTTGTTGCCTCCGGTGTTGCCGCCGCTGTTAGACATTGCACTGCCGGTCGTACCTGCCGCGCCGGGGCCGCTGGCCGACTGACCGGACATACTGCCCGCGCCGCCCTGTCCGCCGCTCTGACCCCCGCCGCCATTGGCCTGGTCTGAGCCGCCACTTCGACCGGCCTGTCCGGGCGGGGCACTGGTCGTGTTGACCGGCGTGGAGCTGTTGTTCGTCTGCCGCAGGCCGCTGGTCGCCAGGAAGACAATAATCGCCAGGACAATCAGGCCGCCAATGACCCACGGGGTCAGCTTGCGGACGTCTTTCTTTTCGTCCAGAACCTCCCGCATATTCTTGTCTTGCTGATGCCGCTCGTCGCTCTTTGGCGGCTCGTTCTTATCCGGTCCGCTGGAATAGCTATCTGCCATCGGTGTGTTCCCCTCACTAAACTGTGTTCTGTCTGTTCCCCGCGCACAGCACTGTCAAACCGGGCGGGCGTTTGCAGACTCTGAATTGGGTATACTATTGCAAGTCCCCTGCTAGGAAATACCATGCCTGAACCGTCCGCACATCGTCTGGAAGATTTGATTGGCAACACGCCCCTGGTCCGCCTGCGTCACATCGAGCGAGACGCGCCCGGCGTGCAGCTTTATGGCAAAGCCGAGTTTTTTAATCCCGGCGGCTCTGTCAAAGACCGCCCTGCCCTCAACATGATCTTAGAAGGCGAGCGCGAGGGCCTGCTGACGCCGGGCAAGATCATTTTGGATGCCACGTCTGGAAATACTGGCATTGCCTACGCCATGATTGGCGCGGCGCGGGGCTACAGCGTCCGCCTGTGCCTGCCCCGGAACGTGACCCCCGAGCGCAAAAAGATTTTGGCCGCTTACGGGGCAGAAATCGTCTACACGCCCCCCGCCGAGCAGTCCGACGGGGCCATCCGCATGGTCAAGAAGCTCTATGCCGAGCACCCCGAGCTGTATTTTTATCCCGACCAATACGGCAATCCGAACAACTGGAAAGCCCACTACAAAACCACCGGCCCCGAAATCTGGGCGCAGACCGAGGGCACGCTCACCCACTTTGTGGCCGGAATGGGCACGACCGGCACGATGATGGGCGTCGGGCGCTTTCTGCATGACACCGCCCCCCATGTGAAGCTGATCTCCATGCAGCCCGACTCGCCCTTCAACGGTCTGGAAGGCTTGAAGCACTTAGAGACCGCCATCGTCCCGCCCATCTACGACCCGACTGTGGCCGATGAAAATGTCGAATGCCGCACCGAGGACGCCTATGTGATGGTCAAGCGCCTCGCCCGCGAAGAGGGCCTTCTCGTCGGCATCTCGGCGGGCGGCAACGTCCACAGCGCCCTGCAAATCGCCAAAACCGCCCCCCAGGGCAGCGTCATTGTGACTATTCTCTGCGACGGAGCCGACCGCTACCTCTCCGAACGCTTCTGGACCGAAGGCGAAGACGAGCCGCACCCACAGATTTAGTCCCTGAGAAATAGCCCATGCTGACAAGCCTGTTGACCATTCAGATTCTGGGCGCGGTGCTAGTTGTGGCCGCGCTGTTTTTAGAGGTGTGGCGCAGCCGGCGGTCCGCGCAGATCATCCGCAACTGGGCCGACGCTAACGGCTATCGCGTTCTGGAAAGCCGCTTGATGCTGTTTTGGACTGGCCCATTTTTCTGGAGGAAGTCAGGACAGCAGCAGGTCTTCCGTGTGACGGTCCGCGACAAAACAGGCACAACTCAAACCACATGGATTCGATGCGGCCACTGGTGGCTTGGACTCGTTTCAAGCGAAATCAAGGTACATTGGGACAACTAATCTATGGAAGCTCAACAACTTGAATGTTATGTCAGTTGCGGCAACGTGTTTGCCGACCTCGGCCTGCCTAATGCCGAGGAGCTTCAACTGAAATCTCAACTAGGCATTGAAATTCGCTTCGCCATGAAGGCCAGGCGCTTGTCGCGCCAGCAGGCCGCGCAGGAAATAGGAATCAGCAAAGAAGAACTCGTCCGCCTTCTGGACGGAACGCCTTTTCACCTCTCAGTGACAGAGCTTTCTGGCTACCTGGGCTGCCTGGGCTACGACGTACAGCTTTCTGCCACTGTCCGCAAGCGAACACCGAAGGTCAAAAAGCAGGTACAGAAAAAGCGAGAGACCGTGGCGGCATGAGAGACAGAACGCCAGTCTTTGCTTCACGGAGCATCCTATGAAGAAATGTTCTCTGCTCACTGTAGCCTTGTTGATACTGCTCTTGAAAACAAGTGTACTTGGTCAAGTAGCGCCTCAAAAAGGTCAAGCAACGTCTTTGCCACTGCCCGCAAGATACAACTACACCTATTGGCGAAATAGTTTGTCAATTCACGACTGGAAATACTACCTGTCCTTTGGAGGCAATGGTAATATTCAATTCACTGTCAATGAAGCTTCTCCAAGTGGTACTCCCCTTAAGTACTATGGCAAAGCTGAGTATAGTGGCGACAAAATAATGTTGATCACTTCAGAGTATGGCTATAAAACCAACAATAATGTTGAGAAGTTTGGGAAGAAGCCCGGCAAGTGGATACTGAAAATAACGGGAGGCCGACTGGTGCTGATCAAGACGCCACAAGGCCGTATACATATTCTCATGAAGAGGTTTGACGTAAGTGCACGCGATGGGTTAGTTGATCGGCCCTTTTTCAATCAATGAGCTATTTCATGATGCTGTAAACATAATGCTGCTCGAATATAAAGTATGTCTCTTAAAATCACAACAGAACACGAGGCCGCGATGCGCTCTCATGCGGCGGCGGATTACCCGCACGAGTGCTGCGGGTTTCTGGTCGGCACGCCCGAAGGCGACGACCGCGTGACGCTGGCGCGGACGGTTCCGGCGGCTAACACGCGGGACGATTCGCCGCGCAACCGGTTTGAGATTGACCCCGGCGAGCTGGTCAAAACGGACCGGGCGGCGCGGGCGGAGGGCCTCGGCGTGGTGGGGTTTTACCATTCGCACCCGGACGCGCCTGCCGTGCCGTCGGAGTTTGACCGGGAACACGCCTGGCCGGGGTACTGTTATGTGATCGTCTCGGTCCGGGGCGGCGAGTCGGTGGAGATGCGAAACTGGCGGCTGCGCGAGGACCGAAGCGGATTTGACGAAGATGAGATTACAGTCAGCGAAGACTAACGAGGAGATGAGTTTGTATGCCTAAAATTATTGTGCCAACCCCGATGCAGCGGTACACGATGAACCATGAAGAGGTGGAAGTCGGCGGTGCGACCGTGGACCATGCCTTGCAGCACCTGTCCGAGAACTACCCGGATATCCGCAAGCATTTGTTCAATGACGATGGGACGCTGCGGGCGTTTGTCAATGTGTATGTCAACGACGAAGACAGCCGCTATTTGCAGGCGGGGGCCACGCCGGTCACGGACAGTGACACGCTGACCATCGTGCCGAGCATCGCCGGGGGCATTGATGCCGTCGGCACGGGCGGGTCGCCGTCGTTTCATCTGGCGGGCCATCCCGAGGCCGAGACGCTGTCCAATGACGAAGTGCTGCGCTATTCGCGCCACCTCATCATGCCGGAAGTGACGATGGAAGGGCAGAAGCGCCTGAAAGCTGCTCGAGTCCTTTGCGTCGGCACGGGCGGCCTCGGCGCACCGCTGACTATGTACTTGGCGGCAGCGGGCGTCGGTACGCTGGGGCTGGTGGACTTTGACACGGTGGATGTGACCAACTTGCAGCGGCAGATTGTTCACCGGGAAAGCTCCATCGGCAAGCCCAAAATCGACAGCGCTGAGCAGACTTTGAAAGAGATCAATCCGTTCGTCAACATCGTCAAGCACGAAGTTATGCTGACCTCGGAGAACGCGCTGGACATTCTCAAAGACTACGATATTATCGCCGACGGCACGGACAATTTCCAGACGCGCTACCTCGTCAACGATGCGTGCGTCCTGCTGGGCAAGCCCAATGTTTACGGCTCCATCTTCCGCTTTGAGGGCCAGGCGTCGGTGTTTTACGCCAAAGACGGCCCCTGCTACCGCTGTCTGTACCCGGAGCCGCCGCCGCCCGGACTGGTTCCCTCGTGCGCCGAAGGCGGCGTGCTGGGCGTGCTCCCCGGCATCATCGGCGTCATTCAGGCGATTGAAGTGGTCAAGCTGATCCTCGGCGAAGGGCAGCCTTTGGTAGGCCGCCTGATGCTCTTCAACGCTCTGAAGATGTCCTTCCGCGAGCTGAAACTGCGAAAGGACCCGAACTGCCCGATTTGCAGTGACCATCCGACGGTGACGCATTTAATCGACTATGATGAGTTCTGCGGCGTCGGGCGCGGCGACGAAGGGTCTGCGCTCGAGACCGACGAGCAGATGACGGCCCTTGAACTCAAGGCCAAAATGGACCGTGGTGATACGTTCACCCTGGTGGATGTGCGCGAGCCGTATGAGTATGCTATCGGCCACATCCCTGGCTCCAAGCTGGTCCCGCTGGGCACGGTGAAAGAGCGCCTGCACGAGTTCGACACCGCCGACGACATCGTGCTTCACTGCAAGTCCGGCAAGCGCTCCGCCGAAGCGTTCGAGATTTTCAAGCAGGCCGGGTTCAAGAAGCTGCACAACCTCACCGGCGGCATTCTAGCCTGGGCCGACGATGTAGACCCCACCGTGCCGAAGTATTAGGCAGGGCAGCACAGGCCGAAGGCAGAGTGCCTCCGGCCTGTTATGCAAAAATAGCCCTTGACACTGCCCGTAAGCTGTGATACAATAAGAATATGACGCTGAACGCCGGAGCGTCTCTTGTGACCGTTGCTCTTTGGAGGAATGTCATGTCCCACTGCTGTACTCGTGCGCCCCATCGCCTGTGCGCCCCATCGCCTGTGCGCCCCATCGCCTGTGCGCCCCATCGCCTGTGCGCCCCATCGCCTGTGCGCCCCATCGCCTGTGCGCCTCAGTTTGGCTTTCTTTACCCTGATGTTTGTTCTACTGCTTTGCCCTGTCGCCCGCGCCGGGTCCTACAGCCTCACCTACAGCGGCGGCAGCTTTACCTATGACAACGGCGGTTCCCCCGTCCCCTACCGATACAGCCCCGACGGCAGCTACGGCCCCGGCGGCTATCCCGGTAGCATAGCCGACTGCTCCGGCGAGATCACCGCTACCTTCACCTGGGAACCTGACCCTCACCTGCCCAGCGACCCGGCCCCCACTGCTGTCATTGCGGTGCAGACCGGCAACGCCTACTTCGGAACCTCCGGCGCAACGAAGGGCAGCGCGTTCTGTGCCGATGGTCTCAACCATGCCGAGCAGGACACGGTGATGGGGACCGGGCAGAATGCCTCGTGGCGGGGGGTATCGAGCGGGACGGTGTATAGCGCCCAGGCTACGGACGCGAGTGGGGGTGTGGTCATCAAGTGCAGCCCGCGTAGCAACCGGGGCACGGGAGGTGAGTGCTCGCTCAACTACAGCGTCCGGGTCTACCCCGTCACCATCAACCTCACCGGCACGACCCCCGACAGCAATAGCGGGTTGAACGTGCTAACGGGTGGGCAAGTCACGGCGACTCTCAACTGTCCCTTTCCCATAACAAGTTATAGCTGGTCCGTATCAGGTGCAACTGCTCCCAATCCGTTTTTGACTTGGGACCCAACTTTTCCCAACTCAAACTATCCGACTCAATTTGTTGCGCTCACCAGCACAGACAAGACAAAGGACAGTTTCAGTTTCTATGACGCTCATAACGGAGACAGTGTTACCGTTCAATGCACGGTGACTGTTCAGCCGCCTTCAGGTCCTGCACTGACTGTTACAGCAATGTCGCCCAACATCACGTACATAAAGCCCTCCGTGAACTGGGTTACTAATCAGCCTTATGGATCAAGACCGTTTGGATTTTTCGATGGTCTACCGAATGGTCCTTTTGGCGCTCAAGAGCTTTGGGGACCGATCACTATTACCGAACCGCCTCTGTTTGTTACATCTGGTAATTCGAACTCTGTGGGTTTGGGGGTAGTAGTTCAGATTGCCAATCCCAGCCGTTCTAACACTCGTGTCCCGCTTAACGGCAAACCAGCAACATATTCCAAGATCAGTGTTGTGTACGCCAATGGCGCCACTGGTGCTATATCTTCACCAGTTGGATTAGATGGAGATTTCCCCTATCCTTACGGGGCTTACAAAAATACTGATGGCACTTTCACTAACGATCTGGGAAACTATGGCTGGTTAGCGTATAACGATGGCTACTCAGGCGATATGCCACAACAGCCTTACCGAAACAGTGATCAAGACGGTGGAGGCAATGCGTGGAACGCATCCTCTGCATCCGATAGCTTTGACACTTGGGTAATGTACCGTCCTGCCTCTGTCGGCGGGCAAGGGACCATCTATGTTCCTTTACAAAAGCTTTCTTGGAGTTGGGGAGCTACGGCAAGCTTGGACCAGTATAATCTCTGGGGCGTGAACCAACCTCAAGTATTTGTATCGGGACCTCCAGCAAACACTGATATTTATCCAGCGTGGGGCTTGAAAATTCCACTTGGTCCTAATGTCGGTCCTTGACGCTACGACAAAGGAAAAGGCAATGAAACAACAATTTTACCTCCTTTTTATCCCTGTAGTCAGTTTGGCTATCGCGGCAACCTCCATGGCTGAAAAAGCGAAAACGGCCAAGACAGCGGAAAAAGGCAATATCAAACAAACCTTAATCTCACCGGCGCTAGACCATCAGCACACATTTAGCACTCGTACCACCTCTAAGCGAATAGGAAAGATCGCCACAGGTCAACCAACGGCATCAGCGTCCCCGCCAGATTGGCCATTGTCTGATATCAAGCAACTGGATAACAGCATGGTGCTTGCCAAGCAAGGAGATACCTATGTCAACTCCGGCAATTGGCTTCAGGCAAAGGAATGCTACCAAAAGGCACTTGCCATCTGGTCCGACAACACATTCGCGCTTTATGGGTTGGGCAACTACGCCGCATCAATCGGAAACACGGCTACCGCTATCGATTACTACCGAAAAGCCGTTTATTCTGACAATCCGTACCAATCAACCGACGGCATTCGAGAAAATGATGCCGGGCGGTTAATGGAATATGCTTTGCTTCTCAGCCAGGCAGGACAGCAGAAAGAGGCATTGAAAATCTATCGGCGCGGCGCTGAAGTCCTCAATTATCTGGACGGCAAACCAAACTTGGTCGTGCCGCTGCCAGGCTTCGAACCGGGCGAGTGGGCCAACACCCCCAAGCATTTACAGGCAATGGCGCATATTGGTCTCGCCATTGATAAAGCAGGCTTTGGAAATGCTTTGGTCGAGAAGCATTTACAGCAGGCGGTTGCTCTCTCGCCTGACTCGCCGCTGCCCTATTTTTACCGTGCCGAACACGAAAAGAAAAGCCCGGCAGGACGCAAAAAAGCCAAAGCCGACTACGCGCTGGCACAGCAGTTTGGCAATCCAGATGTGGCCGCAGGCGTGAAAAAAGCGGAGCGGATTTCTCCAAACTTGCGCTAAATCAAATCAGCACAGACGCCCGGCTTCTTGGGGAGGCCGGGCGTTTGTCTGCGTTTTGGGGCGACCCGCCTCTTGACTTCCCCCCGCCCCGCTAGTATACTAAGCATACGCAGGCACAAATGTCCTGTAAAGCACTAGACAAAGTAAACAAAGCACAACAGACTCGTACCGGGAGCGAACCTATGAGCAGCACGTCCCCTGACAGCCCGCAAAGCGTCCGGCTGAACTTGACCTTCCCCAGCGACCGCGTGGACCAGCCTTTGCTGGCGCAGGCGATCAAAAACTTCAATGTGTCCGCCGACATCCGCCGGGCGCAGATCGAGCCGCATACCGGCGGCTATATCATGCTGGAGCTGACCGGAACCGAGAAGCAGATCGACGAAAGCATCGCGTTCTGGAAAGCCTTCGGCGTCGGCGTTGGCTTCATCGGCGCAGAAGAAGTTCAGGCGTATTAGACGATTAAATGAATCTCCTGACGGGGCAAGCCCCGAGGTATCGGACAGATTGCGGCGGCGAGCCGCCGCTAGGAAGTGGCCGCTGAGACGGCCACAGTGACAAAGCCGGTAACGAAGCAAGCTTCGGGGAATGTCACCCGATTAGATTCAATAGGAGATTAGCAACGATGGCAGATGGCGGCAATTACGCGCACCCCGAGGTGCTTGTGGAAACAGACTGGGTGGCCGAGAACTTAAGCTCAGGCAGCTTCAAGCTGATTGAAATCGACGTAGACACCGATGCCTACGCACAGGGGCATGTCCCCGGCGCACTTGGCTTCAACTGGCAGACTGAACTCGAAGACACCTTGCGGCGCGATGTGCCGGACCAAACGCAGTGGGAGGCACTTCTCAGCAAATCCGGCATCACCAACAGCGACACGCTGGTGTTATACGGCGACAACAACAACTGGTTTGCGACCTTCGGCTACTGGCTGTTTTTGATCTACGGCCATGACCGCGCCAAGCTCAAGATGCTCAACGGAGGCCGCAAAAAGTGGCTGGCCGAAGGCCGCGCAATGGTCACCGAGGTTCCGACGCCTGCCGCGTCCATGTACACCGCCACGGCCCCAAACTGGGAGCTGCGGGCCTTCCGCGACGACGTTCTGAAGCGGCTCGGCGACCCCAACCTGACCCTGATTGATGTCCGCTCGCCCGATGAGTTCACCGGCAAAGTGATCGCGCCTCCCGGCATGAACGAGACGGCGCAGCGCGGGGGGCATATCCCCGGCGCACAGTCTGCGCCCTGGCTGAACGCGGTCAACGAGGATGGCACGTTCAAATCCGCCGATCAGCTTCGGGATTTTTATGCGGGCAAGGGTGTCACCGAAGGCAAAGACGTGATCGCCTACTGCCGCATCGGCGAGCGGTCATCGCACACATGGTTTGCGCTGTACAACCTGCTTGGCTATGAGAATGCCAAAAACTACGACGGCTCGTGGACCGAATGGGGCAGCATCATCGGCGCACCGATTGAGCGCGAGGTGGAGACGGTCCCCGGTCAGGGCGGCGACCTCAAAGTCTGCCCTTAAACGTCGGCATCATTCTTTATGCGACTCACCACCAAAAGCCAGTACGGCCTGCGCGTCCTCGGCGACCTCATCCGCAACTGGCGCGACGGCAACGGCTATCTGCAAGTCGGGGCGCTGGCCGCCCGCTGCGACACGTCTCAGAAGTATCTGGAACAGGTGCTGCTGCCGCTCTCGCACGCGGGCGTTCTGGAAAGCAAGCGCGGCCAGCACGGCGGCTATCGGCTGAACCGCGCCCCGCAGGACGTGTCTCTCGCCGAAGCCCTGCGCCATTTGGAGGGTCTGCTGATGCCTATCCCGAAGTGGGCCGACGACCAGGCGGACAGCTCCGAGCTTGGCTTCGTCCTGCGCCGCGTCCGCGATGCCATCCGCGACATCCTGGAAAACACATCGATTGAAGTGTTGGCGGAAGCCCCCGAGGGGGATACCAAACGCACCGGCGAGGCCGTGGAAGCGCTGATGTATTATATTTGAGGCACTCCCCTCTCGGCGATTAGATTTCGTGCTATAATGTAATCAACAACAAAGCAAGGGAAGGCAAACAGAAGAAAGGACACAAAATGGCACAAAAGACATTGACAAGAGAGACGCCGCGAACGAGTTCGAGCAAGCCGCGCAAAGCCGTGCCTGCCGTTCCTGTCAGCACTCAATCCACGAAAGTGCAATACCCGGAAGTAAACGCCGCCATAGATCGTGGTCTCGCCGATGTTGCAGCGGGGCGCGTTTACATCCGACGCTCTTATGCCGAGTATGCCAACAGCGAAACCGAAGACTAATGCAATTCTCGCTCGTCTATTCAGAGGAGGCTAACGAGACGCTGGACCGCCTCGAATCGGAAAATACCATCAAAAGCATGAAGGTACTCAAGGCTCTGGGGTATATGCAGACAAACATCAAGCACCAGGGCCTACACACCCACGAATACAGCGGTCGCACAGGCAGCAATGGCGAGAAAGTCTTCGAAGCCTATGTCGAAAACTATACACCCGGCGCTTATCGCATTTACTGGCACTATGGCCCAGAACGCGGGATAATTACGGTTCTCGCAATTACCCCACATCCTTAATCGTACCTACACAACCGTCTTCTTCCAGCGGCCCCACTTGAACAGGGCCAGCGCCCCGAGACCGTTCAGGGCCGTGGAAAGTGTCATCGCCCACCACGCCCCGACCGTGCCCAGACTCAGCAGGAAAATTGCCGCCCAGGCCAGCGGCAGGCGGATACCCCACATCGTCACAATCCCCATCAGCGCGGGCGCTTTCGTGTCCCCTGCCCCGTTCAAAGCCCCCGTCAAGATCATACCCAGCGCCAGAAACGGTTCCGACAGCGCAGCGATTTTCAGATAGGCCACCGCCAGCGGCACGACTTTCGGGTCATGCGTGAAGATATGCGTGAATGGCACGGCCAGCGTGTAAAACACCGCCCCCATAAAGATCATCACCACAAAGCCCTGCTGCAAGGCGGACCACGCCGCTCGCTCGGCCCGCTCCGGGTTGCTCGCGCCCAAATTTTGTCCGGTTAATGTACTCGCCGCCATTGAGAACGCAAAGCCCGGCATGAACGCCACGCTTTCCGACGTCAGCCCAATCGTCAGCGCCGCCACCGCCGCCGTTGCCTGCGGCGAGCGGGCCAAGACTGCCGTGAAGAACATCATGGACAGAACGCGGGACAAGTTCTGCCCGGCGGCGGGCAGCCCGATGTTCAAAATGCGCCGCGCCCAGTCCCCGTGCAGACGCGAAAACCGCGTCATCAGCCCGGCCACCGGCGAGCGGCGCAAAAACAGCAGGTACAGCACTGCCCCGATGACCTGCGAGGCAATCAAAGCCGCCGCCCCGCCAATCAGGCCCATCTTGGGGAAGCCCCAGTGGCCGAAAATCAAGAGCCAGTCCCCGCCGAGGTGAATGATGTTGACCCCAATCATCACCCGAAGCGGCGTCACCGTATCACCCAGCCCCCGGAAGACGCTGCTTAAAATCAGCATCAAAAACAGCGCGGGCAGACCTAAGATAGTCAGGCTCAAATAGCGCACGCACAGGTCAGCGGCGTGCGCGTCCACCCCCATCCAGCCAATTACCAGACGGCGCAGCGGCCACATCACGACCATGCACAGCACCGCCGCGATGAACCCGATCCACACGGATTGATTGGCCGCCTGCGTCGCCTGATCCGTGTCCTTCGCCCCGGTGAACCGCGCCACCAGCGCCGACGTTCCCACCGAAATAGACATTCCCACGGAGAACATCAAAAACATGAACTGCCCGCCGACGCCCACCGCCGCCAGCGCGTCCGAGCCGAGATGTCCCACAAAGAAGCGGTCCAGGAACGAGTTGAACGTTTGCAGCAGCATCGTCAGCACCGACGGCCACGCCAGCATCCAGACCGCCCGGTGCAGCCCGCGCTTGGTTTCTTCGGCGAATTCTTCCCGCGCCTCCTGCGGCGACACCGGCCCGATTTCTTCCTCAACCGTCTCCGCCCCGTCGCGCATTCCGCCGACCACACTGTCTACTGCCAAACATTCCTGCTTTCCAAACCCCGCACCTTCGCGTTCAGTCAACTCCCGCCACACACCAGCAAAACAACACCGGGGCGCGGGAGAAAGTTCGGGGCGCTGATGGGACATAGAAAGGGCGCGAACACTCGTACTGTTCACGCCCCGTAAACTGCTCAGAGACTGTATAGCAAGACCCCGGAGAACCTCACCCCAACCCTCTCCTTCGGAAGGAGAGGGGGCCAGAAGTTAGGAATAAGCCCGTCCTATCCTTTGTCCAGTCCCCCCAGAATTGGGGGCTAGGGGGCGATGTTGGGCCTTTCTATACAGTTTCTCAACTTCCGCAATCTGTTTCCACATTGCTGCTTGCCTTCAGCCTATCTGCCCTTATGTTCGCCAAAGAGCGCGTTAATCTGCGCCATGAGGGAGCCGGTCTCGCCGCGTGAGGAGTCCGTCTCGCGGCGGCTTTGCTGCATCTGTTCCCACAGCCGCGTCATCTCTTCCAAATACTGCCCTGCCTGCGCCTGATACTGAGCCTCTTCGGCTGTCGCGTTCAATGTCAACGGTGCTGCCATCTGTATTCCCTCCCGTATTTCTGATTATACCCTTACCTTTGGGTAACGCTGCCAGCCCTACCCAGCACCACCCGCTCCACCTCCGCCACTTCCTGCTCCGACAGCCCTGCGTACACCTGCGCCGCCAGCCCCAAAATCTCGTCCGGCGTTGGCTTAGGCGCGGCGAATAGCTTCTGTAAGCTGTCTGAGACCAGACTTTCCGGCGTCGTCCCTTGCCGCCGTGCCTGCTCCGCAATGGCACTTTCTACTTCACGGGTAAGTGTGATGGTCATTGGGCAAGCTCTCTGTCATTTGGGAACAAATAGATGCTTGCCACAATGCCCGATGACGATTACTTGCTTATCAGCATCCCAATCGAAATGAATCCAAAGCGTCTCCGCATCGCTTGCTTTCACTCCTATCTTCAAATGATTAGTGATTTGAATTGAGGTGCCCTCATAAATGAATGTCCTTTCCTTACGCGCTCGCGGATTGTCCATAATGCCTTCGGATTCCCAGGCACTAAAATCGTCGCCATAAAAACTTCCTGCGTCCTTATCTGGCTTATCTTCCATCTTAGCTTGCCAAAATACAGTGGCTAGTTTCAGTAGAAGCTCAAAGGCTTTCTGCTGATGCCTAAACTTTTTCGCGCCTTTTGTGGATCGCCATGCGCTATCAAGCACACAAATTCTTTCAGGAAAAAGTGTTTTGATGACATTCAAGCTATCTTCGAGCGTAGGCGATTGGTTGAAAACGTTGACGAACGATTTAAGAGCAGTATCAGAAATACCACTATCTGCGTCGGCTCCATTTCGCTTTCCAACCATTGACAGTGTTGCTTTTAGGCTTTGAATTTCATTGTTTTTGGTAAAATTTATTTCAGCAAGTTCAGCGTCTTTCTCCTTTAAGAGCTTATCAAGTTCCGCATCTTTCTGATTTGAGAACTCATAAAGGTCGTCACTAATTTCTTTATTTTGCGATTGCAAGGAACGAAGACTTTCTTCGACTTTATTGATTTTTTCTTGTTGTATTACGTTATCCTCCTCAAGAAGCGCAACGTATTCATTCTGTTCACCTGTTTTAGATGCTTCTTCACGTCGTCGTGTAATTTCCCTAGTTCGGGAAGTTTCTCGCACTTTCTCTGGCGAAATATGTTTCCAAGACATAGGAAGATTACTTCGATGCGTGATTATCGACAAAATCTCGCCTTCTATATTGATATGCTCATATAGCATATCTTCCAAATCATTTGGCATGAGTTTTTTGGAAAATGCTTTCCTCCCACTAGATGTGTACCTTTGTGGAAAGATGATATTAATTGCACCCCGATACGCAGCGTAATGATCTCCTAAAACACGCGCCATCCACCATGTATCCATACCTTGTGGAACCTTCATAACTTCTGCTAGACCAACTGTATGCAAAATAACTTCTTCTGGTTGCACTAAATAATCTCCACTGCTATTTGGACTGATTAGCACAATGGGATGTTTTCGGTACTCATCATCAATATGATAGGGAAGTGCTTCAACGGCCGCATCATCTAACGTGATGACCTCTGAACCCACAACCCGGTTCGATACAGAGCATAAGTTCGCTATCTGTGGCACAAAAATTGGCCGTGATACTTGTACGTTGTCAATAACTCTTGTGCTTATTTCGCTGGTTTGGACGACAACTGTACACAGCGACTCTCCTTGAGACAAATCATGTCGGAAACCAATCTCGGTGATCCATTGACGCCCACTTGTCCTGCTGTCAGGATGAGCGTACCGAAGCGCATACAAAAAAGCTTTATCGTCACCATCAACCCAAGTTTGCAGGTCTCCAACATTAACGGATATGGCTCTGCTCTGTTTGAGCATATCGCCCGTAAAATGCTGTCGCGTTTTTCTTTTCAGCCAATCGGCTAAGACATCAAACATTTCTTCCACAGAGCATTCGCTATCAAAGGGTAAGCAGTTCGCATAAACAAGCATAGATAATGTTCCTCGTCAAGAAAAAGGGTAGCCTGCACAAAACAGACTACCCCTCTATTATATCACAGTCTTAGAAAACTGCAATGCCTACCGGTCGCGGCCACTGCCGCTGTCGGCGAGGTTGGCCTGGGCTGCGGCGAGGCGGGCGATGGGCACGCGGTACGGGGAGCAAGAGACGTAGTTCAGGCCGATCTTGTGGCAGAAGGCCACCGAGGACGGTTCGCCGCCATGCTCGCCGCAGATGCCGAGCTTGATGTTCGGACGCACCTTCTTGGCAAGCTCCACGCTGATTTCCATCAGCTTGCCGACGCCGCTCTGGTCGATGGACTCGAACGGGTCGCCGGGCAGGATTTTCTGGGCCACATAGGGCTTCAGGAACTTGTCCGAGTCGTCCCGGCTGAAGCCGAACGTCATCTGCGTCAGGTCATTCGTGCCGAACGAGAAGAACTCGGCCTCTTCGGCGATCAGGTCCGACGTCAGCGCGGCGCGGGGGATTTCAATCATCGTGCCGAACATATAGTCGATGGTCTCTCCCGAAGACTCGGTGACCATCTTGGCAACCCGCTCCAGGTTGGAGCGAACGGCTTTCAGCTCGTTGACATGGCCGACCAGCGGGATCATGATCTCCGGGTGCGGGTTCGCGCCGTTCTTTTTGGCGGCAATCGCGCCTTCCAGAATGGCCCGCGTCTGCATCTCGACGATGCCGGGGAACACGATGGACAGACGGCAGCCGCGCAGGCCCATCATCGGGTTGATCTCGTGCATCCCCTCGACTTTGTGCAGCATCTCGGCTTTGGCCGCAAGCTCCGGGCTGCCGGGGTGGGTGACCGTCAGGGTCGCCACTTCCGCGATCAGCGCATCCATTGACGGCAGGAACTCATGCAGCGGCGGGTCGATCAGGCGAATGGTCGCGGGCCGGTCGCCGAGGGCCTCGAAGATGCCCTGGAAGTCCGCCCGCTGATAGGGCAGCAGGGCGTCCAGATACTTCTTGCGCTCTTCCTCGTTCTCGGCCAGGATCATGGACTGCACGATGGGGCGGCGCTCTTCGGCGAAGAACATATGCTCCGTGCGGCACAGGCCAACGCCTTCCGCGCCCAGCTTGATGGCAAGGGCCACGTCTTCGGGCGTGTCGGCATTGGTGCGAACGCCGAGGCGCTTGACATCATCGGCCCAGCCTAGCAGGACGCCGAACTCGCCGGTCATCTCGGGGTCTACCACATCCACCGTGCCGTCGATGACTTCGCCGAGCGTGCCGTTCAGCGAGATCGGGTCGCCTTCGTTGATGGTCCGGCCATTCACGGTGAACGAGCGTGCGCCAACGGAAATGTCGGAGCAGCCAGCCACCGTCGGGATGCCGAAGCCGCGTGCCACCAGGGCCGCGTGCGACGTCATGCCGCCGCGCTCGGTCAGAACGCCTTCGGCGGCCAGCATTCCCTTGAGGTCATCAGGGGAGGTGTCGGCGCGAACCAGAATGACCTTCTGGCCTTTACCGCCCTTGCCAAGCTCGGCGGCGCGGGAGGCGTCAAAGACAGCAATGCCCGTGGCCGCGCCGGGTCCGGCGGGCAGGCCCGTCGCCAGCAGCGTGTACTTCGCACCGGGCTTGATAATCGGGTGCAGGCACTGATCCAGAAGCTCGGGGTTGATGCGGGCCAGCGCGGTTTCTTTGGAAATCACGCCCTGATTGACCAGGTCCACCGCGATTTTGACGGCGGCGGGGCCGGTGCGCTTGCCGGAGCGGCACTGCAAAATATACAGCTTGTTGTGTTCGATAGTGAACTCAATGTCCTGCATATCCTTGTAATGCTCTTCCAGCCGGGTGCAGATTTCGTCGAACTGCCGGTACATTTCCGGGTTCTGGACTTTCAGCTGCGAGATGGGCATAGGGGTGCGGACACCGGCCACGACATCCTCGCCCTGCGCGTTCATCAGGTACTCGCCGAAGACTTCGTTGGCACCGTCGGAGGCGTTGCGGGTGAAGGCGACGCCCGTGCCGCAGTCTTCGCCCTGATTGCCGAAGACCATCGCCTGAATGTTGACGGCGGTTCCGAGGTCATCGGAAATCTTCTCGCGCTGCCGGTACAAAATGGCCCGGTCATTGTTCCAGGACTTCCAGACGGCGGAGACGGAATCCTGCAACTGCTGCAAAGGGTCCTGTGGGAACTCGCGTCCGGCGTTCTCTTTGATATGGGCCTTGTAGGTCTCGCAAAGCTGCTTGAGCTGCTCGCCGTTGACCTGAAGGTCGTCGGTGACGCCGAGTTTCTTCTTCATATCATAGAAGATATGCTCGAAGTCATGCTTTGCCAGATGGTTCGTGCCGTCCGAGTAGGCGACGTCCGAGAGCATCATCAGGAAGCGGCGGTACGAGTCGTACACAAACCGCTCATTGCCGGTGAGCTTGATCAGCGCTTCCGCCGTAGCATCGTTGAGGCCCAAATTAAGAACCGTGTCCATCATGCCGGGCATGGAGAACTTCGCGCCGGAGCGCACCGAAACCAGCAGCGGGTTCGTGGGATCGCCCAGCTTCTTGCCGGTCTTCGTTTCGACATCGGCCAGAGCCGCCTTCATTTCGTCCATGAGGCCTTCGGGGAAGTTCCCGTCGCCTTTGTTGTACGCAACGCAGGTGTCGGTCGTAATCGTGAAGCCGGGAGGGACGGGCAAGCCAATGTTGCTCATCTCGCACAGGTTCGCGCCCTTGCCGCCCAGCTCATCGCGCATCGTTGCGTTGCCCTCTTCAAAGAGCCACACGCGCTTTGTGTCTGCCATTCATTTCTCCTCTATCGTGATACTTATACGGTCTGTTGACCTAGTGTTCGTTTTAACAATTTATTGGCTGATCGTGTTATCCTGCTGTTCAATGAAGCCGAAATTTTCGATGCGTTCCGGGTTGTCGTCAGTGCGGCTTTGCATCGCCAGGACGCCGATGTATTCGATGTCATCCAGCATTCGGCCCAGTGTTCTCGGCTCTGTTCCCTGATAGGCCAGCGCCCGCAGTGAGACCAGCGCATGATGCAGAGCAAAGAGAGTGTTGGCGGAAAAATCAGCCAGCGCACTTGTTGTCTTAGGCATCATGCTTGGAGTTTCGTTCAGAGATTGCTCTCTCCAAAGACCTTTCGCTGCACGTCGCCGAACACTTGCCGGAAACCGGGTATCAGTATACCCGGTTTCCGAGGCGGGGGGCAAGAGGAAGTTTTAAGTTTCGCCTGCCCAAAGCCGCGAATCGGCGCGGACGGACAGGCGGGCCGGGGTGCTGTCGTAGGTCAGGTACTCGGCGGTGGCCGTGAAGCCGTCCGGCGTCAGCGTCAGCCGGAGCGTGTCCGTGAGCGGGGACGTGGGCAGGGGCAGTTGAGTGAGCGTGTCGGCCCACTGACCGTGTGCGTTGTGGTAGGCGTGCTGGGCGTGGTAGACGGCCATCAATAAATCGCGGGCGGGCAGGGAGGGGTCGGGGCGAAACTCGTCCGTGCCGGGCGGGGCGTCGGAAAACTGCACGAAGCCCCAGCGTTCGGGCCGGTGCATATCAATCGCGCCCTGTGGGGACCAAACCCAGTTGTGTTCGGGGCGATTTGGCACTTTCTGGTACGCGCCGTTTTCTACGGTTACATCCCACTCTACCCGTGAAAAGTTGACGCGCCACTGCTCGCCATCTTTTGGTGGCACGGGGCGGCCTGCGTGTTCGGCCATGTCCGCCCACGGCAACGCTAATTCGACGGTCCAGCCCCGGTCCGTGTCTGTGGGGTCGTTCAGTGTGCCGTCGATATGGACGGCTTGTTTGAGGCCAGGCGTGTGCCATTCGTTCAGGGCGGGGCCGCCGTCGCGGTAGGGCTTCACAAGGCGCAGGTCCCAGACTGTGCCCAAAGCATTGATTTCCAGCTCAAAGTAGCTGTGATTGTCGCCGTCAGGGTCTAAAAACACTTCAAAGTCGTTGTCCTGAAAGATGACCGATTCGCGCTCGGTCAGCGTCGCCCAGACGTGCGGCTCCTCCATCTCGGCGGCAATGTAAAAGTACGTGTCATCCCACAGCATCTTGGCACGGGTTCGAAAGCGCGGCGCAGGCTGAATATCGCCCTCGATGTCCACGAAGTCGGCGGTCCACGCAGCAGCCGCCCAGACGCCTTCGGTGAGCCGCCCGTCAAACGCGGGCGGATGGGCGGCGCGGCAACAGACGTAGCCGCGTGGAGATTGCTCCGCAGGCATCATTCGCGCCCCTTCGCCGCCGACCACGCGGCTTCCATTTCGGCCAGCGTTAAATCCGAAACGGCGTGGCCCGTCTCTTCGGCGGACAGCTCCACGGCGCGGAAGCGAGACGCAAAGCGCAGGGTCATCCGGCGCAGGGCGTCTTCCGGGTCTATCTTGAGCTGGCGGGCGACATTGACCAGCGTGAACAGCAGGTCGCCCAGCTCATCGGCGGTGCGGGCGGTGTTCCCGGCGGCGATTTCGGCGCGAAGCTCGGCCAGCTCTTCATCCACTTTGTCCAGCACTTCGGCCACCGTGGGCCACTCAAAGCCAACTTTGACGACTCGCCTGGACACTTCCAAGGCCCGCATCAGGGCAGGCAAGGCGGGCGGGATGCCGTCCAGAATGCTGGTGCGGGTTTCGTAGCCTGGCTCACCGCGCTTGATCTGCTCCCAGTTTTGCAACACTTCGTCCGTGCCGGACACGCTCAAATCGCCGAAGACGTGCGGGTGACGGCGGATCAGCTTTTCCACGATAGACTGTGTCACGTCTGGCAGGGCAAACGTGCCTGCCTCTTCGGCCAATTGGGCATGGAAGACGACTTGCAGCAGCAGGTCGCCCAGCTCTTCGGACAGCTTGGCGGGGTCGCCCGCGTCAATCGCTTCAATGACTTCGTAGGCTTCTTCGATTAAGTATTTTCGCAACGTCTGCGGCGTCTGCTCCCGGTCCCAGGGGCAGCCGTCCGGGCCGCGCAGGCAGGCCATGACAAGCCGCAGGGCGTCGAAGTCGGCAGGCGAGGCGGACGGCGGCGGGGCGGGGGCATAGATTTGGAGCGGCAGGCCCTCACGCCGGGCGGCTTCCGAGAGCAGCAGGCCAAGCGGGCTGCCCATCAGGGGGTGTCCGGGCAGGACGCACCGGGCATCGCCGACACGGGCGGCGTCCAGCACCATCCGGGCGGCCTCGGCGGGCGGCAGATCGTCCAGCACCGTGTCAAAAATAACATCAAAGACAATGCCGCCTTCGGCTTGAAGCCAGCGGGCGGCGGGATGAGTCTGCCCGAGCAGAAAACGGGGGCCGGGCGCGGCTTGCAGCACGCGCCAGGCCCCGAGGCTGAGGCCGTCGCCCTGCGTATTCGCAGGGCCGAGGCCGATCAATGTCAGCATAGGTAGTTCTCTAAACAGCCAGGTTCCTAACGCGGCCCAGGCGCGGGCGCAAACGTCGAGCCGCCGGGGCCGCCAGCAGGACCACCGGCGGGGGCGGGCGGCGGGGGCGGGGCGGGATGGGTGATCTCCTGCGCCAGCGCGGCGTACTGCGGGCCAGCGATGACGACCTTAGAGGCGGTCTGGAAGTCCCGAAGCTGCTGCTGCAAGGCCTGCTGCCCTTCGGAGTTCTGCCCGGCTTTCTGCTGAAGCAGGACGGCCCGCACCAGGTCTTTGACCTGATCCAGCGGCATCACTTCTTTCTTTTCTTTCTTCACCACCTGCACCAGCCAGAAGGTCGGCCCTGACGGGCCGGGGATCGGAATGGGCGTGGTGAGACCGCCTTCGGCAGTGGCGGCCAGTGGCTTGGTCAGCACTTCCGAGCCAGGCGCGGCGGGGTCAATAGCAATCCACGTCGGGAAGTCGCCGTCGGGGGTGGACTTGTCGAGCGACTTGGGCACTTCTTTGTCAAATGTGGACTTGCCACTCTTGACGTCGGCGGCGATGGCGTCAGCCTCAGCTTGCGTCGCCACGGCGATCTTCCTGATATGCACCCGCTCCGGCTTGGTGAAGCCGTTGTTGGTGACGGACTTGTTTTTGTTGGCGTCGTAGTACGTCTTGATGTCGGCATCGGTAATGGTGACGCCTTTGGTCAGCAGCTTGACCTGGGACAGCAGCGGCTTGATCTGGGTTTCTTTGACAATCTCCGGGGTCAGGCCGTTGTCAGCCAGCACCTGATCAAAGGGCTTGACGTTGCGGATTTCCTGGACCAGCTTGATGTTGTTGTACTGCGCGTCCACTTCGGCGTCGGTGGGGGCGAGGCCCTGATCCTGGGCCAGCCCTTCAAACATCAGGCCCTGCACAAGCTGCTGCATGACGGCCTGCCCGGTCGGCAGACGTGCGGCCTGCGGATTAGGATTAGAGCCGGGGACATACGATTGAAGCTGGGCAAAGAACGCGGGCTGCGACAAAGTCAGCATCCCCCCTTTGGGCGTGGTGACGGTCGCCACAGTCCCGGCGGGTGCTCCGGCAACGGTTGCGACCACGCCTCCGGTACTGCTTGTCGTGTCCGAATGGTTGCATCCGGCCAGGGCCAGCGCAGTGAGGGCGGAAAGGGCCACCAGAGGGGCCGCGCCGCGTCGTGTCAGTTGCATGGTAATGGGTGAACTCCTTTGGGCTATGAACAAAATTGGATGCCCGGAATAAATTCTGGGGGCAAAAACGGGAAACCACTGTCAGGAAATCAAAACGCACGCCGGGCGTGCAGGCTCAAGATCAAATCTACTTCGCCCCGGCCCAGACCCGTCCGGCGGGCGATCTCGGCGGGGTCGAGGATGCCCTCCGCCAGCAGGGCAAAGACCGGCTGATGGCGCGGGTCTGCTTCCGGCGCGGGGCGCGAAGCGGCTGCTGGGACAACAGGCACGGGCGCGGCAGACACAGCGATTGGAGCCGCAGGCCGGGCGGCCAGCAAATCTCTGCCACGCTCCGCCGGAAGTTCTCTGAGACGCGGCGGTTCGGCCACAGGCACGCCTCGCTCCAGCGCGTCCAGCCGCTTTGCCAGATCGGTGACGACGGTTTCCAGCGTCGCGCACAGCTGTTCCAGATCGGCCATTTCGGCCACAGCTATTGGCGGGGGCGGCACGGAGCGTGCGGCTAGGTCGCGCCGGGCGATCCACCAGAGAGCGCCTGTGAAAACCAGCACTAAAATTTGAACCAGCAGAAGCTCTGTCCCTATCGTGATTGTCCTCGGCTTTTTCGGAGCCTACAGCGCCGCCTGAAGCATCCGGCCCGACGACACCTGACGGCCCACCAGCAGCGTGATAAAGCGCAGCTTTGTCCGTACCCGCACCACGTCCGGCTTCAGCCACAAACGCAGGCTGTGCCCGTCATCAGCCACCAGAATGCGCCGCACAGCCAGAATCGGGACGCCAGGAAAAACGCCCAGCAAACGCACATCCGCAGGCGGCAGGCTCATCGCTTCGGCCAGACGCCGATGCTCGGCGGCAAACGCCTCCCCAGCCTCCACGCCCGGCGGCGCGGCCAGCCCCCGCCGCGTCAGCGGCATCCGCTCCAACACTGAATCGCCGCCCCAGCGCACGGTCGGCCCGGCAGGGCGCGGGATTTTCAGCTTCCCCGTCTTCGGCAGGCGCACCGCCCAGCCCGTCAGCGCCTCAGTGGCTCCCAGCCGCTTCTGCGCTCCGAGCAGCGCCACGGCGTTCACGCGGGTTGGAGTGGCGGGCAGGTGAAAAAATTGTTCCGGCAGGCACACATCCGTCAGCGGCCAGTCCAGCCCGGCCTCCATGACCCGGCTTGTTTCTGCCCGCAGCACCGGCAGAACACCCACCGTCGCCGGACGCAGCGCGAAATCGGCGCAGTCCCCTGCCCTCTCAGATTGGCTCCCGGCCAGTGTCGCCGACGGCAGCAAATCCCGCTCACGCGCCCCGGCCCCCGCCTGCGGGCCGGGCAGAGTGTGGGACGCCGCCACTGCGGCCCATTTTCCTTCGCGCAGACCCGCCGCAATGGGCAAGGGCGTCAGCGCATCGGCCTCTCGCACGGCCACGGCGGACGCCGCGCTGTCCGGCGGCAGTTCGCGCACGACCACCCGCCCGGCCAGCTTCCCCAGCGCCCGCCGGACGGCCTCCCAAGCCCCGGAGCCTGATGCGTTCAAGCCGGTTCCGCCTGTTCATCCGCCCACAGCATTTTGATCGCCGTTTCCACCCGCGCCAGCGGCTCGGTGGGGTCCATCGTGCGCCCGGCTTCAGTCAGCAGACGGGTGACCTCGCTTCGCAGTCCGGCGTCCGGGCCGGGCAGGCGCACGCGCACCGGCGAGCCGCTGTCGGTGACCTGCAAAAAGTATTCGCTGTCGGAAATGTCCTGCGCCGCGCCGAATTCTTTGAGCGGCGGCACCCGCGAGGCCAGCAGCAGCACCGCTTTTCGCCCCGCCGCCTGCGCGGTGTCCAGCAAGGCCAGGTCGGACACGAGCAGCAGGTCCGGTTTGTGTTCCAGCCGCGACACCAGATTGCCCGCGATCACTTCGCCGTGAATATATTTTTCCAGCACGTCGCCGTATAGAATGCGCTGCAGGCGCGTTGCCCGCACCGGCTCGGTGTAGCGGAACTCCAGCGGCAGGCCGTGAACATCCGTCACCATCGCCCCGCCCATGAAGACGTCCTCGGCCACTGATAGAGACAGCACATAGCCTAAACTGATTCCCGCCGCTGCCATCTGTGTCCTACTCTCTTCCCGCGCCTTTGCGTTCCCGCCTAGTTTAACTCATCCGGGCCGGGGTGTCAAGGGCGAGCAGAAAAACCGTGGTTTGCAATCTATGTTTCCCTGGCTGCCTGCGGTATAATAGGCTGCCATGAATAGCAATAATCCCGTGAACGGCAGCACGTATCTGGTGATGGGCATTCTCAGCCTGGTTTTGTGTCCGCTTCTGGGACCGGTGGCCTGGAGCATGAGCAACAATGCTCTGTCCATACTGGACCGCTACGAAGCCGAGACGGGCGACATCAGCCAGCGCGGCCTGGTGGTTGCAGGGCGCATTTGCGGCATCATCGGCACGGTGCTATTTGGCCTGACCCTGTTTCTGGTGTTGCTGCGCGGCTGCGCCACGAGCGGACAAAGGGCCGCGTTCAGCACTGGCTACAGCCAGCCAGAGGTGCTTTTCTTGCGGACTTGGTGATGCACCGGGTATACTGGCAAGCAGACAGACACAGATCAGGAGAAACCCCCTCGTGCCCCGATTTCTCTCCCGCCTTGCCCCCCTCACCTTTGCTCCCCTCGCCTGCGTGCTTGCGTGCGCCTTTTCCGGCGGCCTCCATGCCGCGCCGACTCCCGCCCCGAACAGCGCGAGCGGGGCAGGTATAGTCGTCTGCGAACCCGCTGGCCCCGGCCCGGACGCGGAGTTTGGGGCGGGCTGTGCCCTGTGGCTCCAGATGGAAGTCGGCGGGCAGCCCGCCCTGGGCAAGACGCCGCCTTGGGACGGCCTGAGCCGCGCTCGCTTCGAATTGGACCGGGACGACCTGCGGCTGTCCGCCGCCGAGGCGGCCCCGCTGGCCGGGATGCTGGGCGCGACCCACGCCGCCGTCGGAACCCTCTCCGGGGCGGGGCCGAGACTGACCCTGACGTATCAAATCGTCCAGCTCCCGGCGGGCAAGCCTGTCGGGGCCGCGCTGACGATTTCAGGCACCCGCAACCAGATTGTGGCGGGCCTGCCGAAGTTGGCGAAGACACTGGCCGTGCGGCTCGGGGCCGCGTCCCCAAACATCCCCGCGTCGGTCGGGCTGTCCCCGGCAGAATTGAAGCTGCTGGCCTCGGCCCGGCGGATGGCGCTCGCCGACGCGAAGGAAGCCACGCTGTCTGCCCTGGCCGCCCGCAACCCACTGGCTGCAATGATCGTTCTGGTCCGCCGCCCGGACCGCACCCACGCCCAGGAGGCTGCCGCCGCCAGGACGCTGCTTTCCCAGGCCTCGGCCAATCCGCTGGCCTGGGGGGCAGTCGCCGGCGTCAGCACAAAGGTCCTCGTGTCCCAGGCGGCACGTCTGGACTCGCTCGCCCTGCAGTTTCCCCACAATCATCTTCTGGCCGGAGCACAGGTGTTTCGCGCCAGCACCACGGATAACCGCAAGGCTGAGCAGTCGGCAGCCTCGCGGCTGGTCGCGGATGCCCCCCGCGACCCGGAAGGCTGGCTCACTTATGCCATGATGCTTTCGGACCAGGCGGACGACATCCGCCACGGACGCGCTTTTGATGCTTTGACCCCCGCCGAGGCCGACACGCTGGGCCGCCTGTACCCGCGCTGGCAGACCGCCACAGCGAAGGCGACCACGCTGGACCCCGCCTTCACCAACGCCTGGCTGGGGCTGGCCGAGGCGGCAACGTTTGCGGACGACACAGCCGCAGCGGAGAAAGCACTGGACACGGCATGGACGCTCAGCCGGGCCACCCACGCGCTCCCCGGCGATGCCCCGGCGGTGATTAGCTGGGCGCTGCAAATGTACCAGCCCAAGTGGGGCGGCAGTCCCGCCCGACTCGCTGAGTTCGCTCAAATCGCTTCGGGGCAGGACGAGCGGGATGACAAAACAGTGCTGAAGTTTGCCCACACGCTGGGCACGCTGACCCCGGCCATTGGGGTGGAAGGGTTGGACGGAAAAGCGCTGCAAAAAAAGCTCCTAGACGCCTTCCTTGTCCGCAAACGCGCCGCCGTAGCCTCACACCCCAGCGAGAGCTGGAGCCACCTGGCTCTGGCGAAAACCCTGTGGGCCACGGGGGACATGGTTGGGACAATCGCCGAATACAGAACCGCCTGCAGCCTGCCCCCCGACAGCGCGATTGCCCGGTTTGATCTGGGCTACCTGCTGCACTATCAGCTTGAAACGCAGGGCCAACCCGGCACCTATGACGAGGCCATTGCGCGGCTGCAAGAGGCCGTGCGGATCGACCCCGACTATCTGCAAGCCTACGTTGAGCTGGATTACTGCCTGAAAAACACAGGCCGCTTCACCGAGGCCACCCAGGCACTGAAACAGGCCCTGCGGCTGGACCCCAAATCGGGGCCGACTTATGCCGCGCTGGCCAAAGTGCAGATACGCCAGAAAGATTACGCCGAGGCGATCATCAACTATCGGAAAGCATTAAGCCTGGGCGACTACCGCGAGCCATCCTACGAGAACCTGATCACGGCCCTGGACGCCACCGGTCAGTATGATGCCATCCTCGGAACCGCGCAGGCCGAGCTGCGGCTGTTTCCTAACGGAAACTCTCTGACCTACAACGAAGTGGCGGGCGTTTACCTGCATAAGAAGCTGTGGGACCGCGCCATGACCGCAAGCAAAGCCGCCCTCACCCTGGACAGCGCCGATGCCTGGGCGCACGAGAACCTGGCCGAAGCGTATCTGGGCGCAGGCCGCCTCGCCGAAGCGCGGACGGAATGGCAGACGGTACTCACGCTGAAAGACAACGATATGAAAACCATGGCGCAGGGCTATCTCAAAAAGTATCCCTGAAAAGTGTCGACAAAAACAAATGTTCGGGAACATTTTATGCCCCGCCGTCGTTTAAACAATGCAAGCCGCCCCCGTATCCTCAGCGTTGCGGACGCGGGGGCAGGCTTTAACCTGGTGAAGTAGGCCGGGCGGGCGCAGATCAGCCTGCCTTTCACTGTCCGCCGCCGACCGTTCCTAAAGACTGGAACAAGTGCGGGCAGCGTGCTTCCTTCACACCCCACTTTTTTGTGATTTTCAATTTGTGATTTTCAATTTGTGATTTTCAATTTGTGATTTTCAATTTGTGATTTTCAATTTGCGCCTTCCATGTTGACAAATCGCGTCCGGGGCGTTATACTCTCCTTTGCACCTGCCCCGAACGTTTCCCCAATGCCGAAGTGGCGGAATGGCAGACGCGGAGGTCTCAAAAACCTTTGAGGGCAACCTCATGCGGGTTCGAGTCCCGCCTTCGGCATCCAACAAAACAGCCCGCGCCTCTTCTGAATAAGCCTCAGAGAGAAGCGCGGGCTGTTTTGTTGCGGCCTTCCTGCCTCAATCATCCTCTATCGTAAACTGCGGCATCACCTGTTTGGTCTGCCCGTCCACCGTATCCTGCACGGTTTTTGTCTGCGTCAGCGTGTCCAGAGACTGCGCTTTCACATGGCCGTCGCAGTAAAGCACGTTCACCCGGCCCGTGTGCCGCTCGCTGATGTTGCTGAGTTGACGCGGCGTGACCGAGGCGTCAATCGGCGGGGCGACTTTGGCCCAGAAAAAGCCCTGCGAACCGCCGGGGTTCTTGGGCGTCGGCGCGTTGTTGTTGTCCGTCACCCAGACCGTGTCGGCGGGCACGGCAAGCTGTGCCAATGTTACCAGATACGCCGCCGACGAGCGCGGGGGCGTCTGCGCGTCCCCCGCCGCGCCGTAAGCACCGTTCAGCCCATAGCTGCCGTAGTCGTGCCCGTTGCGGTAGTGGTACGGCGGGCTGACCGAGTCGCTCGGGCAGGTGAATACGGCCTCGCTTTTGATATACGGGTAAGCCGCATCCATCCACTTAAAGTTCGTGGTCGCGTCCGAGTCGCCGGTGCTGCCGTAGTAGGAAAACGGCAGCACTTCGTCGGTATCCTGCACATACTCAATCAGCGCCAGCCCGATTTGCTTTTCGTTGGACGCGCACGACGCCCGCCGGGCATTTTCGCGCACCTTCTGGAAGACAGGAAAAAGTATCGCCGCGAGGATGGCGATAATGGCGATGACGACGAGCAGCTCAATCAGTGTAAAGCCCCGTGCGGACGTGCGGTTTAGGGTCATATCGGTTTAAACGCAGAGCGGCGGCGGGGTGTTCCCGAACCTACCTCCTTGCTTCGCTCATTCTTCGCTTCGCAGGGTCCTTCCTAAAGGAAAGATTAAGAAAAAAGCGTAGGGGCGAGATTTATCGCGCCCTCTTCTCCTATCTTATCTGGCTCCCCAGAATTGGGGCGGGGGGCCTCCGCTCCAGCTCCTAATCCTCCCTTTAGGGAGGACCCTGTGACCGAGGAACGAAGGAACAAGGTGGTAGGTCTCCAAGGCTTTCCAACACAAAAACAGCCGCCCCCAAATGGGAGCGGCTGTCTTTTATTACTTCTCTGTCTTCTCAATGCGCCCGGCGGGGCTCGAACCTGCGACCTTCTAGTCCGCAACCAGATGCTCTAATCCACTGAGCTACGAGCGCATACCTAAGTTGAAGCAACGAGGGACAGTATACCGAATGGAACCTTTGTTGTCAAGAGGGTGTCCGAGAAAATAATTCGGCACGCACGCCCAAAGCGTTGACAACCACGGCGGGCAGTGCCATAATAGCCTTATATACGTTTCCGACTGATTTAGTCGGAAACTCGGAAAGCACCCACAAGCAGACCTATGGACACCCAGGAAAATCCGAAACGAACATCGCTCTTCTGCCGCTGGTATCAGAAAAACGGCATGGCCCAGAAAGCACTGCGCCGCACAGCGGCGCTGGCCGAGTTCTCGCCCGACGAGACCGGCCACCGCGAAATGCCGCTGTGCCGGTTGGAGCCGGGCGAGTTCGGGCACGTTCTGGGCCTCAGCCCCGACACCAGCCTCCGCGCTCATCTGCTGGAGCTTGGCTTCACGCCCGGCGTCGAAGTGCGCGTCCTGCGCGTCGCCCCCCTTGGCGACCCCATGACCGTACAACTGCGCGGCTATCAGTTGTCCCTGCGCCGGGGCGAGGCCGAAGCCGTGCGGATACGCCGCTGCCCGCCCGAGCTTGACCCGGAGATGAACGACTAGCGCCAAATGAGGCAAGAAGAAGTTAGGCAAGAAGAAGTTAGGCAAGAAGAAGTTAGGCAAGAAGGTAGATGATGACGGCCTCCCCCGCGCCGGATGCGCTCCCGAAGATCAGCCCGACCGCCCCGCCGCTCTTTGCCCTGGTCGGCACGCCCAACTGCGGCAAAACCACCCTGTTTAATGCCCTCACCGGTCTGCGCCAGAAAACCGGCAACTATCCCGGCGTCACCGTGGAGAAAAAAGAAGGCCGCGTGCGCGTCCCCGGCGGCGAAGCGGCGCTGATTGACCTGCCCGGCCTGTATTCCCTGTCCCCCCGCTCCCCCGATGAGGCTATCGCCCGCGACGTTCTTTTTGGACACCGGCGCGATGTCCCGCAGCCCGTCGGCATTGTTCATGTGGTGGACGGAGCCAATCTTTCCCGCAACTTATATTTGACGTCACAGGTGTTGGAACTCGGCCTGCCCACGATCATCGTGCTGACCATGACTGATGTGGCCGCACGCACCGGGCAGACGGTGGATGCGTCGGCGTTGGAGACGGCCCTCGGCGTGCCGGTGCGCGTGGTGCTGGTGTCTAAGAACCAGGGCCTCGACGCCCTCCGCGAAGCGGTTGCCGCCCTGCCGCAGACCGCCCCGCCGCCCCACCGCGACTGGATGCTGCCGGTCGAAGCCGAGTCCGAGGTCAACGAGCTGGCCAATATGATTGAGGCCGCCCACGGGACTGCCCCGGCGCAGGCACAGGCGGAAGCGACGGGCCTTCTGATGGCCGAAAGCCTGCGCCCGGAAGAGCGCACCCGTTGGAACAGCGACATTCTGGGCCATGTGCGGGCCGATCAGGCCAATTTCGCCACGCTCGGCATCGACTTTCCTACCCTTCTGGTCGAAGCCCGCTATGCCTGGGCGGGCCGCATCGCCGCCCGCGCCGTCCGCTCGCCCAAAAAGCGCACGGTGACGCTGACCGACCGCCTGGACCGGGTGCTGATGCACCGCTTCTGGGGCTACATCATCTTTTTCGCCGTCATGGCCTTTGTCTTCCAGACCATTTTCACCTGGGCGCAAATCCCGATGAACTGGATCGGCGGCGGCATGACCCATTTGCAGAACTTTGTCACGGCACAGATGCCGCCGGGCGACCTGCGGGACCTGATTGTCAACGGCATCATTGCCGGGGTCGGCACGGCGATCACGTTCCTGCCGCAGATTTTGCTGCTGTTTTTTGTCATCGCCCTGCTGGAAGACACCGGCTACATGGCGCGGGCGGCGTTTTTGATGGACCGGATCATGTCCAAAGTGGGCCTGCACGGCAAGTCATTTATTCCGCTCCTGTCGTCGTTTGCCTGCGCCATCCCCGGCATCATGGCGACCCGGACCATCGACGACCGCAAATCGCGCCTCGCCACGATCCTGGTGGCCCCGCTGATGTCCTGCTCGGCGCGTATCCCGGTGTATACGCTGATGATCGCGGCGTTTATCCCGAACCGCCGCGTTTTGGGCATCTTCACCCTGCCGGGGCTGACCATGATGGCGATGTACTTTCTGGGAACTGTCGCCGCCTTCGGCATGGCTTGGGTCTTCAAGAAAACGCTTTTGCGGGGCGCTCCCCCGGTCTTCTTTTTGGAGATGCCCCCCTACCACGCGCCTTCTCCCAGAACGGTCTTGATGACCATGATGGAACGCGCCGGGCTGTTTATCAAAAAAGCGGGCACGGTCATTTTGTCCATGTCCATTCTGCTCTGGTTCCTGTCTGCCTACCCGAAGCCCGCGCCGCACACGCCGCCGCAGGTGGCGCTGGCGCAGTCCTACGCCGGTCACGCCGGGCGGTTTTTAGAGCCGGTTATTCGGCCCCTGGGTTTTGATTGGCGCATCGGCGTCTCGCTCGTATCGTCGTTTGTCGCCCGCGAAGTCTTCGTGGCCTCGTGGGCCACCATCAACGGTGCATCTGACACCGGCGGCGGCAACACCTCACTGGTGCAGAAAATGCGGGCGGACCCCCTGCTGTCCCCGCTGGTTGCCGTCTGCATCATGATCTACTACGTCCTGGCGATGCAGTGCCTGTCCACCGTCGCCGTGGTCAAGCGCGAAACCAACGGCTGGACCTGGCCCCTCTTCATGACCGGCTACATGACCGTGCTGGCCTGGGGCGTCACCTTCGCCGCCTACCACATCGGGTTAGCAATGGGCTGGGGGATCAGGTAGCGTATGCAAAAAGAAGATTTGCCGCCTGTCCTTATGCACGACGGAGCGGTCGTGTTGCTTTACAGCCCCATCGACGCTCGGCACACGCCGACAGGCCGTACAAGCCACCAAGTTGATGGCGAATCGCTCGGCCCGGCCTCGTGCCTTATCATCTACCGCTGCGGCACAGAAAGCGAAGCCGCATACTACCTGCTCGGTTACAATCCGCAGCGGAGCGACGACAAGACGAGCCTAACCCGCCACATAGATTTAGAGGCAGCACGCCGTCAAGCCGAATTTGAGTACGCGGGTGTGGGCAGCACATGGGAGCCAGTGCAAGACCAGCGGGCAGGCTTCGAGCGAGCAATGGCGAAAGTCAGCGACGACGCCCCGGACGAGCAGGACCGTTTATGAATATGCTTGCCGCGTATCAGAGTGGGTTAGCGATGGGCAGCGGTGTTCGGTAAATGGAGACACAAGCCGTTGCGATGATTCGGGAGTTGATACTGCTCACCAGACAAGCCCGGTTGCAGTGGGTCAAGTCTCAGGATGACTGTGATAAGTACAAAGCTTCTATCTCCGGCAAAAAGTTTTACGTGGAGTTCTTGTATCTCGCCCGGACGGATGAAGTCGGCTCAGACCGCACCCTCGCGCGTTTCTCTGCCTTCAGCCTGATACACGACTACAGCATTGGAACAGAGGGCTTTGACCTGCTCTGTGAAATGCTATCGATTGGCGACCAAGACTGGACCGAGTCAAGAGAAAGAGGTCAGTCAAGATTTGAGGAAGGGATGCGTTTTTTGCAGGAATTGCAGAGCCACTAGACGTATCCTACAACAGGGAGGCAGTTACAATGGCAACAACTCTGCTGGACAGGCCGCAAGCTGCAACTGAAACTTTGTCGGAGCATTCCGACGAGCCGCGCAAGCGGTGGACGCGGGCTGAGTACCGTAAGCTGGGCGAAGACGGTTTTCTAAGCGATGGTAAGTATGAGCTAGTGCTGGGGGAGATTTGGAAAAAGCAGGACAAGAGCCGCAAACACGTTTTTGTGGTAATGAGCCTGCTTCGGACTCTTGGCGCGGTTTTTGGGTTTTATCACATCCAATCTCAAGCCTCCCTGCCCGTCGGCGACGATGAACCGGAACCGGACGCCGCCGTGCTGGCCCAAACTCTGGAACACTACTTGGAAATCGAGCCGACAGAGAAAGACACGCTGCTCGTCGCCGAAGCCTCCGATAGTACGCTGCGCCCGGACCTGGCGCGCAAAGTGCGGCAGTACGGCAGCGTTGGCATCCCGGAATACTGGGTTGTGGACATCCCAAACCGCCTGCTGCACGTTTTCCGCTCCCCCACCAAGACGGGCTACGCCGATAAAACTATCCTGACCATCGACGACGAAGTGCGGCCCCTCGCCGCCCTGGACTCCGCCGTCCGCGTCGCCGACTTGCTGCCGTAGCCGGCAGGGGTACTTCTTTTGGGAGGCAAGCAAGTGTCCATAAAGCGCAAACTATTAGGAGGGGCATCTTCTTTCCTGGAGGCGTTGCTGGATAGCCGCTGGCCGCTTCTTCTCTGGCTTTCGCTCGGATGCTGCGCGTTTGGCATCACGGACGGCTGGCTCTCCTATTCCGCACATCTGCAAAACATTCCCCTGAACGGCATTGTGATCTTTCCCACACACGCCAATTATGCTCGTCAAACCAGCGTACACTCTGAATATCTTTCTACGCTGATTCTTTATAGCGTCCTCTGGCTTGCGGGCGGCGTCACTTTGCTGGTCGCCTGGCGTCTGGCAAACCGTTCCACTGGCAGAAATCAGGAGTAGTAATGGATACAGAATACGATCTTGCCCTGGACGCTGAACCTGTTCCCAACGTAGAGTGGGACATCCGGCGGGAAGGCCATGCTTGGGATGGCACGATTGCCCGTCCCCGCCGCCACCTCGCGCCGGAGAAGATTGAGTTGGCTTACGGCCAACTATTTTACAGTGAAACTGAGCGCCTGACGATGCTCGCGTTGCTGCTTGAGAACGTTGGCGTAGACAAAGCCGTCCGTTTTGGAGACCCCGCCCTCTGGCGGGCGGCGGTTGCTGAACTCCCGCAGAAGCAGGATAACTCCGCGTAAGTTGGGCACAGAATGGCCTTGAAGAACCTCACCCCAACCCGCTCCTTCTGATCAATCCTTGCTTAAGGAGAGGGAGCCGTATAATCAGAACGAAGCAGGAGGGCGCAACAAGCAGCGCCCCTATGTCTACCATTCCGGTTCCCCCATTATCGGGGGCTAGGGGGTCTTGTATTCTCGGGTTCTAACCCGTGGCTTTTTTGCCCCTGCGCCTTAACCCACAAAAGAGGGGGAAGGCATCTGCCTTCCCCCTCTTATTTCGTAGCTGTAGTCCGCTTACTTGCCGGTGGTGACGGCATTGTCTTCCTGCAAAATCTCGAACAGGAACCAGGTGCGGCGCTCGGCGTTGTCCAGGAACGTTTCCAGGAGATTTGCCGTGGCGAGGTCCTTGTTTTCGTCGGCGACTTCGGCGGCGGCGCGAAGCTGCTGGGCAATATGCCGGTTGTCCTGCGCCAGCCGGAACACCATATCCTGCGGGGTCACGAATTCGTCGTTATCGTCCTGAATGGTTTGCAGCTTGCTGATATGAGTGATGGACCGGACGGAGGTGCCGCCAATCTTGCGAATGCGCTCCACCATCGGGTCGATGCTCTCAAAGACCTGTGTGGCCTGCTTGTCAAACAGCAGGTGCAGGTCGCGGAAGCGCGGGCCGGATAGATGCCAGTGGAAATTCTTGGTCTTCGTGTAGAGCGCAAACGCATCGGCAATCAGCGGATTCAGGGCGCTGGTGACGGCTTCCGCCTGCTCGGCGGAGAGATCGGTGGGCGTGAGGAGCTGCGCCGGGGCCGGGTAGGTCTTCGGGAAGCCTTCAGAGTTGCTTTGGGCGGGCGTGCCGTCTATCTGCGTAGAAAAGTCAGTGGGATGGGTTGTTGGAATATCGACTGCCATAAAAAGTGGCCTCGTTTCTGTATTGGTTAGGTATCCCTAATTTACACAGATTGCGGCGTTCTTAAACGCGGGGGGCCTCTTACTCCTTGTCCCCCACCGTCCCCGTCCGCAGGCCGTAATGGCGGGGCGGGGGCGCCGTGCCGGGACGCAGGGAGCGCCACAGGATGTCGTTGAGCTGCTCGTCCGGCCCGGACTCTTCGTGCAGCGGGTTCAGCAGGCGGGCGGAGTCTTGAGCGCGGTAAGCACGCTTGTCGTTGACCTCGGCCAAAATCTCCCGCGACGGCAGGACGGCGTCGTAAGGGGCGGCGTTGGCGGCGGCAGACGGCCCGAAGACGGCCATCGGCGGGGCAATGGCATCGTAGCGGGACATTGGCGGCAGGCCAAGCAGCAGCTCTAGCGTTCGCAGGGCGCTGTCCGTGTTGTAAAAGCGGCTGTCGTGCGTGCCGGGCGCAATAAATGGGCTGATGACGTAGGCGGTGGAGCGGTGCGCGTCCACATGGTCGTAGCCGTTCTGCGCGTCGTCTTCCACAATCACAATCGCCGACGAACTCCAATAGGGGCTGTGGCTGAGGGTGTCCACGAGCTGCCCGACGGCGTAATCGTTGTCGGCCACCATCGCACGGGGCGACGACGCGCCAGGGGTCGTGCCGCCAGTGTGGTCCCGCATCAAACGCACCATGCAGAAGGGCGGCAGATTGTTATTTTTGACATACGCTGTAAACTCGCGCTTCCAGGCGCTAAAGCGCGACGGGTCGTGGAACGCGCCGTACTCGGTGCGCTGCTTGGGGGCGGGGGTGAGCTTGTCCTGCACCCACGCCTCGCTGTCGGCATAGTCGGTGTCAAAAAAGCGGAAGTCAGCATCGCTTTTGCCGACCAGCGCCCTCTTGGTCGGGCTGTTTTGCAGCCCTGTCGTGCCCTGTGTGGCCGACTGACGCGGCAGCTCTAAATCGTCGGCGAAGAAGCCGTAATTGCGGAAGCCGACCCCGTGCGCGGCGCACAAATCCCACAGGTAGCCGCTCGGCGGGCGGGCGACATCGGGGATGCCAAGCAGGTCCACGGCAACGCCGTTGTTAGTTCCTTCAAAGTCGTAATCGCGCTTGCGGCCCGAGTAGTTGAAGGGGACATTGCGCTCGGTATTCTCCGACGCCATCCCTGCCGTGGACCAGTTCCAGCCGTCGCCGGAGACTTCCGCACAGTCGTAAAAGTTGTCCAGCAGCACAAAGCGCGAGGCCAGTGCGTGCTGATTGGGGGTCACGTCCCGCCCGAACAGTGTGAGAGACGAGTCCCCGTTGCCCGGCGGCAAATCGCCCAGCACCTGATCATACGTCCGGTTTTCCTTGATGATATAAAAGACGTGCTTGATGCCGGGGTTTGTGAACGGCGTTTTGGGGGCGGCGCGGCCCGCGCTGTTTGCCAGCACCCGCGCCGTAGAGGCTTTCAAGTTTTCACTGCCCAAATCCAGCGTCGTCACCGTGCCTTCAATGATATTCTGAATATACTGCGGGCGCTGCGTCAGGCCGGGATTGGGCTTTGCATTGGGGTTGCGTGCGGCCACGCCTTTGGCATTGGCGACAAAGAGCCGCTTGCCGTCAGGAGACACCACCGCCGACGTCGGATACCAGCCGACGGGCAGGTACCCGGCCAGAGTCACCCCCGGCAAATCCACCACCGCCACGGCGTTCATGTCGCCGAGCGTCACATACAGCCGCTTCTCATCGGGGGACAGCGCCACGCCGGTCGGGGTCGCGCCGGGCAGCCCCCGGCTGACCGCAGGGCGCAGCAAAAGCGTCTGCGTCACGCGGTCGGTGTTGGTATCAATCACGCTCAGGGTATCGCTGCCCGCGTTCACCACAAACAACCGCGCCTGCGCCCGGTCCAGCGTTAATCCGATGGGCTGCGTGCCCGTCGGGATGTCCCGAGTTAAAGCGCCGGTGGCCGGATTGACCACAGAGACGACGCCGCGCTGCTCGCTCGTGACGTAGACTTTTTTGTCCGCTGATGCCCCTTTTGTGACGGCGGCCACCGCAAACGGGTAGCCGGGCAAGTCAATCTTTCGCGGCGCGGACCCGTCTGTGCCCAGCACATAGAGGTTGCTCCGCATTCCGCGCTTCGGCTCGCCGGTGTTGTCGGCGGCGTACAGCATTTTCCCATCACTGCTCAAAGCAAGCCCCGCCACAAACGGGAACGGCGCATCGGTGCCCGGCGCGGCAACCAGTGTTTTGCCGGTGTCCGTCAGTTCGCCTTTATCGCTCAGGGACAGCACGGAGACCATTCCTTCCCCGCCCCGCGATGCATACACCGGCGTCTGCCCGTCTGCGGTGGGGCCGCAGACGAGGCCGTAATACAGGGACTGCTTGGAGCGTTTCAGGAGAGTGCTTGGCGCATTGAACTCCAAGCGGCTGACCAGCTTCGCGGTGTTGGCATCCAGCACCGAGACGTACTGCCGGAAGCCGGTGTTTGTCGCCAGCACGTAGCGGCCATCGGGGGACAGCACCAGATGGTCCGGGAAGCTGCCTATTGGTGTCTGCTGCCCCGAGGGCGTCAGCGTCTCGCCCGTGACAAGCCGCCCCGCATCCGGCAGGGGCGTATCCAGAGGCGTATCAGCGGCCAGCGCGTGTCCCGCAAACAGGGCCGCTCCGGCGGCCAGAGCGGCGAAAGTTTTCAATCTCGGCAAAAGTCTTGCTCCTCTATCACGTGCTTCTGTGCTGCGTGTTTCGCTAGTTGCAGGTGTCGTCCTGAATGGTCCACATACAGGGCGTGGATGACCCCCATTTGCGGTAGGTGGAATGGCCGTCGCCCCAGAGGACCACAAAGCCGCCCCGATGCCGCCCGGCGACTTTGGAATATGTAGCATCATTAAACATATCCGTCCGAACATCGTACTGCAAGCCGCGCATCGAACCACCACTGGGAGTAAGCGGGGGCGTCTGTCCGGCCATACCGTCTACGATGTGGATTGTGCCAGCAGGGTCGGCAACTTCCGCCAGAGACCGGGAATATGTTGTTCCCAGGCCGACCCAGCCAGACTTCAGACCAGTGGCAGCCACCGAAAAGTTCGGGTAGCTTTTGCCATTGTTAGTCACGCGGCCCGAGTTGATGGCACCCCAGGGAGCAGGATTACCATTCGTTGTCGGGATCAGGTTCCGTGTGTAAGATAAGCGCGGCACAAGGCATTTGGAGGGATCGCTGCCGTCTCCCCCAGTTGTAGCTGTGGTGGTTGTGGTACCCACGTAGAGATATGCTGATGCGGCTACCTGACTGGTATCTGCCGCCTGCCCGCCTTCGCTGCCGTCAGGGCAGACAAAGACATCGGCGTTTTTGATATACGGGTAAATGATGGAAGGCCACGAAACCAAACCTGTGCCGCTGCCGTTCTGCGAGGGCACAATCAGCTCGTCATAGTCCTGGCTGTAGAGTGTAATTGCCGTACCGATCTGTTTCATATTGGACAAACAGGCCGTCCGCCGGGCGTTTTCGCGCACCTGCTGGAAGACGGGAAACAAAATGGCGGCGAGAATAGCGATGATGGCGATGACGACGAGCAGCTCAATCAAAGTGAAAGCACGAGTAGAGCCTGGCGTCTTGCCGGTCCGGGCAGGAGATGTGGAAGAGGTCATAGTTGGGTTTTCCTGTAGAGTTCGCGTGTCCTGAGACAACCAAGTCACTGTCAGCCCCCATCCTACCCGGCCAATGTTAAGCAGAGATTGTGTCAGCATTAAGACAGCATTAAGAAGCGCGAAAAGAAAAAGACCGGCACGGCAGACGCCGGGGGCGGGTACAATGCGCGTATGGATACCGCCCCTACCCAAACAGAAGACACGCCCGGACTGCTGGCGCTTGACCCGTGGCTCACCCCCTATGCCGGCGCTCTGCGGCACCGGCAGGAGCATTTTGAGGCCGTGCAGGCCGCCATTGACCAGGTCGGCGGGCTGGACGGACCCATCAGCCGGGGCTATGAGTATTTTGGCCTGACACGCGGCGTGCAGAACGGACAGCCCGGCGTCTGGTACCGCGAATGGGCGCCCGGCGCACACGCATTGGCCCTGACCGGGGATTTCAACGACTGGAACCGCGAAAGCCACCCCCTCGGGCGAGACACGTTCGGTGTGTGGAGCCTTTTTCTGCCGGACCGCTATTATGCCAAGCGCCTGACACACGGAAGCCGCGTCAAAGTCTTTGTGCAGGCTGACGGCGGCGGGCGGGACCGCATCCCCGCCTATGCCCGGCGCGTGGTGCAGGACCCCATTTCGCAGGACTTCGCCGCGCAGGTGTGGCTGCCGCCGACAGCCTATAAGTTTCAGAATGCCGCGCCGACGGACATCAATGGGAACACGCACGGCGGCCTGCGGATTTATGAGGCTCATGTCGGCATGGCGCGGGAAGAAGAGCGGGTCGGCACATTTAACGAGTTCACCCAGGACATCCTGCCGCGCATTGCACAGCTTGGCTACAACGCCGTGCAGCTGATGGCTGTCGCCGAGCATCCCTACTACGGCTCGTTCGGCTACCATGTGTCCAGCTTTTATGCCGTGTCGTCGCGCTTCGGAACCCCTGAAGACTTGAAGCATCTGGTGGACACGGCGCACGGGATGGGCCTGCGCGTACTGCTCGATCTGGTCCACTCGCACGCCGTCAAAAATATGCTGGAAGGGCTGAACCGCTTTGACGGCACAGACTTCCAATACTTCCACAGCGGGCCACGCGGCGAGCATCCGGCCTGGGACTCGCTGGTGTTTGACTACTCCAAGCATGAAGTGCAGCGGCTTCTGCTGTCCAATGTCCGCTTCTGGCTGGAAGAGTTCCAGTTTGATGGCCTGCGCTTTGACGGCGTCACGTCCATGCTTTACAAAGACCACGGCTTTCAGCGCGAGTTTTCGAGCTACGGCGACTACTTCGGGCCAAACATCGACGATGATGCGCTGGCCTATCTGCAGACTGCAAACACACTCGTTCGCGCCATTCGGCCCGAGGCCGTCACCATCGCCGAGGACGTTTCGGGAATGCCCGGCGTCGCCCGCCCCGTCGCCGAAGGCGGCCTCGGCTTCGATTACCGCCTGGCAATGGGCGTCCCCGACTTCTGGACGGAGATTGTCACCAAAACGCTGGATGAAGAGTGGCCGCTGCCCAAAATCTGGCACGAGCTGACCAATCGCCGCCCCGGCGAGGCCCGCGTCGGCTATGCGGAAAGCCATGACCAGTCGCTCGTCGGCGACAAAACGCTGGCCTTTCGGCTGATGGACGCCGCCATGTACCACAGCATGAGCAAACAGAGCGACAACCTCGTTGTAGACCGGGGCATCGCGCTCCTGAAGCTCATCAAGCTGCTGACCTTCAGCCTCGCCGGAGAAGCCTGGCTGAACTTTCTGGGCAACGAGTTCGGCCACCCCGAATGGGTGGACTTCCCACGCGAGGGCAACGGCCAGTCCTACGCCCACGCCCGCCGTCAATGGTCGCTCGCCGACGACCCCACCCTGCGCTACCATGATTTGAACACGTTTGAACGGGCGCTGATGGCCTTAGACACCGAATTTGGCCTCCTCACCGACCCGCTGACCGAGCAGCTTGCTTTGCACGAAGACACCCGGCAGCTTGTGTACCGGCGCGGTCCGCTCGTGTTCGCCATCAACCTGCACCCCAGCGAGTCGTATACTGACCTGCGCGTGCCTGTCCCCGACGCCGCTTCGGCCTACCGCGTAGTTTTGGACACTGATGCCGTTCCCTTCGGCGGCTGGGGCCGGGTCGCCCCCGAGGCGGTGTATCCTGTCCAGTCCGTCCCGATGTACGAACGCGCCCAGAGCCTTCAGCTTTACCTGCCCAGCCGCAGCGCCCAGGTGCTTGCACCGATTTATACAGGAGAATAACTATGGCACAAATGATAGCAGGGCCGCCCCCCGCCCTGCCCGAGAGCCTTGATGTTCCGCGCAAACAATGGACGCGGAGCGAGTGCCGACAGCTCATGGAACTCGGCATTCTGGAAGAAGCCCGGTTTGAGCTAATTCACGGAGAGATTATTCTAAAAATGACTCAGCATGAGCGGCACGTCTTCACCTGCAAACAGGTTCAGCAAGCACTGGAAGCTATTTTTGGCACAGAATACGTCCGCATGGCCGCCCCTATCGCTATTTCAGAACGCGAGGAGCCGGAGCCGGACGCCGCCGTGATGACCCGCACCGGGCGCGACTACCTTCAATCGGGAACCCCGCCGCCCGGCGATGTCCGTCTGGCCGTGGAAGTCTCGGACCGCACCCTGCGCTTTGACCGGACCGTCAAGCGCGGCCAGTATGCCGCCGCCGGTATCCCGGAATACTGGATTGTGGACATCAATGCCCGCGCCCTGCAAGTCCTCCGCCGCCCGGTCGCGGGCGATTACACCGACGAAACAACGCTCACCGTCGGCGACACTCTTGCGCCTCTCGCTGCCCCGGAAGCGTCTGTCGCCGTCGCCGACCTGCTGCCCTGAGGGAGAATAACACATGAGCTGGGAATATCTCGGAAAAGAGGCCCTGCCGCCCGGAGCCATCTTCCCCAAAACCGTCGAAACCTGGCGAGCCAAAGTCCCTGGTGGCTGGCTGGTGCTGACCACGATGCCGACCACCAACGAAACCACGCACAGCATGGCCTTCTACCCCGACCCCGCCCATGAATGGGACGGCGCGACTTTGTAAGGGCAGGGTTTCCTTACCCTCCTTCCTGCGCCCGTGTTTGACGCTGGGGCTGGCGTTCGGCGGCACAGGCTGGACCGGAGCGGTAAGAAGCCCCCCACCCCCATTATTGGGGGTTAGGGGGTCCTACTCTGGCTGCCTCTCTTTTCGGAAGGAGAGGGCGGGGGTGAGGTTTCTTTTCTGCGACGGGTACAATGGCCTTATGAACACCCCCAATAATTATGAAGGCCTGTATGACGAAATCAACCCCGCCGACTGGGACACGGTCGCGCCGCACTTTGCCGCGCTCGGTGGGGAAGAGCTGACCGCAGGCGGCGTCGACGACTGGCTGATGCGGTGGAGCGAGCTGGAAAAAAATCTGGGCGAGGCGGGCGCGAAAGCCTCCCGCGCCAAGTCTGAAAACACGCAGGATGCCGACGCCGAAAAGAACTATTTACACTTCGTCCAGGACATCGCGCCCAAGTGGTCCGTGGCCGCACAAGGATTGAAGACAAAGCTGCTGGCCGTGCCGGGCTATGAGCCGCTGCCCGAAAACCATCAATTTCTGCGCCGCCTCCGCAACGACGCCGATTTGTTCCGGGCCGAGAACGTCCCCCTTCAGGCGCAGCTTCAGACACTCGCCAATGACTACGACAAGCGCACCGGCGCACTGACTGCCACCGTCAATGGCGAAGAGCAGACGCTCCCGCAGGCCGAGCAGGCGCTTCTGGACACCGACCGCACCGTGCGCGAAACCGCGTGGCGGGCCGTCCAAAACTGCTGGCTGGACGAGCGCGGGCCGCTCGACGAACTCTACTTGCAGATGCTCCCCCAACGGCGAGAGCTGGCAAAAAACGCCGGGCTATCCGACTACCGCGCTTATCTGTGGCGTGCGTTGCGACGCTTCGACTACACCCCCGATGACGCCCTGGCTTTCGGCGATGCGATTGAGTCCGAGTTCGTGCCGCTGGCCCAGTCGCTTCTGAAAGCCCGCAAAGACAGCCTCGGTGTGGACACGCTGCGCCCGTGGGATTTAAGTGTAGACCCCAAAGGCCGGACGCCTCTGCGGCCCTTTGCCGATGTCGCCGAACTCGAGGACACCAGCAGCCGCATCTTTGCCGCCGTAGACCCGGAGCTTGGCGCGGACTTCGAGAAGCTGCGCGGCGGCTTCTTAGATTTAGACTCGCGCCGGGGCAAAGCGCCCGGCGGCTACTGCTCGTTTTTTCCCAAAACTGGCCTGCCCTATATCTTCATGAACGCTGTCGGAACCGAGGGCGATGTCCGCACCCTGCTTCATGAAGGCGGCCATGCCTTTCATGGGCTGGCCTCGAGCGCCGCGCAGCCGCTCCTGTGGAACCGGGGCGCTCCGATGGAGTTCAGCGAAGTGGCGTCGATGGCGATGGAGCTTCTGGCCCTGCCCTATTTCGGCAAAGACAAGGGCGGCTTTTACTCGCCCGAAGACGCGGCCCGCGCCCGGCAGGAACAATTGGAGCGCATTGTGCTGTTTTTGCCCTACATGGCCGTCGTCGACGGCTTCCAGCACTGGGTCTATGCTGAAGCGCCCGAAAACGTCACCGCTGCCGACCTCGACGCCCAGTGGGACAAGCTCTGGACCCGCTTCATGGGCGGCACGGACTGGTCTGGCCTCGATGCCGAGCGGGTCACCGGCTGGCATCGCAAGCTGCACATCTTCACCGTGCCGTTCTACTACGTTGAATACGGCCTGGCCCAGCTTGGGGCTTTGCAGGTCTGGCGCAATGCCCTCACCAATCAGGCTGACGCCGTGCGCCGCTACCGCGCCGCGCTGTCTCTCGGCAACACCCGCCCCCTGCCCGACCTCTACGCCGCCGCCGGGGCACGCCTCGCCTTCGACCGCGACACACTCGGCGAGCTGGCCCAGCTTGTGAAATCACAGATGGAGTCCTAGCCATGACCATTACCCTTGAACTTGGTGCCGACGTGGAAAATGGGCTGGCCCAATCCGCCCGCCGCGAAGGCAAAACGCCGGAACAACTGGCCTCGGAGACGCTCCGTGCCAACTTTGCCCCGCAGAGCATAGACTATCCAACCGCCACGCAGCTTTTGCGAATGCCAAAGGCTGACCGCGACCGCTACCTTGAGGAAGCCGCCGTCCATGCCGCGCCTTTATATGAAGCTGATCTGGCCCTGCCGCCGGAACAGCGCGAACTCACGGCGCCATCTGCTATTGAGGACGACATGTACACACGGTATGACACACAGTTTGCCACGGGTTGAAACCCGAGGCTGTCAAAAGCCCGCCGTCCAGGGGACGTAAGACCTGACGGCTATGGATTTACCTGCGTTGTCGCTGCTTGCTTGTTCTGACGGCGCTTCTCATGCTGTCCGCTCTGGCGGTTGTGTTCCTCCACCAGCAGCAAGAAGCGCTCAAGGATGTCGGTCTCTACTCTTCGGGTGAACACCGTCACCACCATACCTGCCTCGCCCGTCGGCTACCACCTGCTGGCCGTCACCCCGCATATGCACCTGCTGGGCCAGAAAATGGCCCTGACCGCGACCCTGCCCACAGGAAGAAAGCTGCCGCTCACCTCTATCCCTCACTGGAACTTCAACTGTATGTATCAAACCTTTTTCGAAAAACTGTTGACTTTTCAGGCTCAACGTGTCACAATTCTTTCAATCCCCGACAAAAAATGTCGGATTTAGAGTTGAGTTAAAATTCGGCTCAACACATTGGAGTCGTGACGCTTTAGAAGGTTCCGAATGAAAAAGTTGAGCATAATCCTTGCCGCGTTATTGATCGCTGGCGTGTTTATCTGGCAGGCGATAACTGCTCATGGCAATCCCGATCCGACGGCGCGTGGTCTCAGCCCTGCTGCTATGATCTTCAGCACGGCGGTTCTCGTTTTCCGTGAGGGCCTAGAAGCGATCCTTGTTCTGGCTGCTGTCACGGCAGGCATGGCACGCACGGGCCAAAAGGAATACTTGCGAGCCGTTCCTGTCGGCGGCGGCCTTGCTTTTTTCGCCAGTATCGCAACATGGTTTGTTGTCGTGGCGGTCATCTCACACGTCGCCGCACCTGCCCTTGACGTGCAGGCTGCGACCGGCCTGCTTGCCATAGTTGTCCTGCTTGTGATTATGAACTGGTTCTTCCATAAGGTTTATTGGACTGGCTGGATTGGAAGTCACTCCAATCGCCGCAAACGCATTATGGAAGCCGAGAACACGAATGGCAACAGTAGGCGGACATTCTGGGGACTGGCTCTTTTGGGCTTCACGGCGATTTACCGCGAAGGCTTCGAGATTGTCTTGTTCCTCCAAAATCTGAGGCTGCGGGCCGGGGATGCGCTGGTTACCGAAGGTACGGCAGTTGGACTGGGTCTCACGGCGATTGTGGCGGCTTTGGTGTTCTTTGCTAACAAAAAGCTGCCGTTCAAGAAGATGCTTGTCGTCACAGGCGTTCTGCTCGGAGCCGTGCTGCTGGTAATGGTCGGTGAGGAGGCGCAGGAAATGCAGCTTGCGGGCTGGCTTGGAACGACGCCGCTTCCCATTCCGCTTCCCGATTGGGTGGGGCTGTGGTTTTCAGTATTCCCCACAGTTCAGACACTTGCGGCTCAGGTAATTGCCGCATCACTCGTCATTGGTTCCTATGTAACAGCGAACAGGCTGCATTTGAGGCGCCCCCAGAGCGGAACGACTTAGGTTAGTTGGCTATGGATTTAGGGGCGTTGTTCTGAAGACATTGGTTCGCCGCTCCTGCGGCGTCCACCCGAAAACAGAAATCGATCTCACCGAGCGCTTCTTGTTACCGGTGGCAGAACACACCGGACGATGGCAACCGGCCTGCTCTTTAATCTTGTGTCCTCCGGGACACCGGGCACTTCCGAGCCTCGGGTTTCAACCCGTGGCAGCTTCTCAGCGACAGGAGGTAACACCATCGCCGCCGCACTCACAACTCAGTCCCCGCCGCCCGCGCCCGGTCGAGCCGCTGACCTGCAAGCCGCTCTGCGGCTGACCTATATCACGCTGGTCTGGATGACCGTGGAAGGCGGCGCGGCTCTGTGGCTCGGGCGGGCGTCGCACAGCCTGCTGCTGGAAAGCTTCGGGCTGGACAGCGTGGTGGAGCTGGGCAGCGCGGGCGTTCTGCTCTGGCGGCTGCGGGTCGAAGCCGGGGGCCGGGCGGACGCGGCCCGCGTGGACCGGGCCGAGCGGCGGGCGGCGATTGTCGCCGGGTACCTGCTGTACGGGCTGGCGGTGTGGGTGGTTTGGAACTCTCTTTCAGCGCTTCTCGTTATACATACAGAGACCAACACGCAGGAAAGCGTCTGGGGAATTGCCATTGGGCTGGTCGCCAAGATTGGGATGCCCATCCTGGCCGGGTATAAATTGAAGGTGGCCGCCCGGCTGGGGTCCAAAGCCTTGCGGGCGGATGCGATGGAAGCGGTCACCTGCGGCTATCTCAGCGTGGTGCTGATGGTGGGCCTGGCGGTGACGCGGCTGTTTCCCAATTTATGGTGGCTGGACAGCGTGGCGGCCCTGGCGCTGGTTCCCCTGCTCATCAAAGAAGGCCGCGAGGCAGTGACAGGCGAGTGTACGTGCGGTTCCAAGGAGAAATAGTGTGAGTTTTGACTGGCAGCAAGTAGTAATGGCGCTGATTGTGCTGGCGGCGGCGGTCGCCGTAGGGCGGCGGCTGTGGGCACAGGTGGCGGGCTTTCGCTCCGGCGGCGCGGGCGATGCCTGCGCGGGCTGCCCGAGCGCGGCACTGTCCGGCAGCACGTCGAACACGAATAACGCGAAAAATGCGAAAACGAACTCTGCCCCGGCTCTGGTGCAAATCCAGACCCGCCCGCCTCTGCACCTGCGGAGGCCGAAAGAGTGAAGGCCAGACTAGTTCTTTTGGCCGCCTTGCTCTGCGCCGGGTGTGCCCGTCAGCACTCGCCGCCACTGGCCCCGCCGCAGGTGATTCCGGCCTCGGCCAGCAAGCAAATCACGCTGGATTGGACGCCCAAAACGCCCCGGTCGCTGGACCCGACACAGTTTATCGTGCGCGTCTTTGACGCCGAAGGGCAGCCGCAGGCGGCAGACAAAGCCACTCTGAGCCTGGCGATGCCCACCATGGACATGGGCAAAAATGACGTGGCCTTGAAGGCGACCGCGCCGGGCGTCTACACCGGTACAGGCCGGTTTACGATGGCGGGCGGATGGTGGGCCACGGTGACGGTCAGCACAGGCGGAGCCGTCAAAACAACCGTCGTCCCGATCACGGCTGAGTAAGCAGTCAAACTTATTATGAGCGAACAGAATGCAGACAACACAGAGACAATCGGTGGGGGCTGGCTGGGGACTTTCGGGTACGCGGGCCGCCTGCGCGGCAACCCACCGGTCCGGTTTGAGGCAACGCTGGGCTTGCCCGACTCCGAAGGCAAGTTTGCCGGGACCATTCTGGACGACGAAGACGGCGGCATGGGCGAGGCGGACGTCACCGGCGGGCAGAGCGGCCTCGGCGTCCGGTTCTCCAAAATTTACCGGGCCAGGCGGCAAACACCGGTGTTTTACGAAGGCACGCTGGCCGAGGGCGGGCGCACGATGACCGGGACATGGCGCATCGCCGACCGGGCACACGGCGTCTGGGATGCCCGCCGGGTCTGGTCCGAAGGCACGGGGGCGGACGCCGAGGAAGACGAGCAGCTCGCGGAATACGCCGCGCCCGTTCTGCCGCGTGAGGTGGTGCGGCTCGGCGTATGACAAGGCTTAGGAGATGACTGGAACACAGGAAGCCTGGGGGCTGGCTCTCGGCATGGGTCTGGCAAGCGGTTTTTCGCACTGCATCGGGATGTGCGGCGTGTTTGTGATCTCGTATGCCGGGGTCGCGGGCAAAGCGCGGGGCGGGGCGCTGCGGCACGTTTTGTTCCACAGCGGGCGGCTGGCGGCGCTGGCGCTGCTAGGTCTGGCAGGCGGGGTCATTGGAGCGCTCGGCCATCGGTGGGCTTCGGCGCAGGCCGTGGTCAGCTTCGGGGTCGGCCTGCTGATGCTGGGCCTCGCGCTAGGACTGGCGGGGGTGTTCCCACGCTTTCGCCTGCCGGAGCCGGACGTTCTCGGCGCGGGCGGCGGGCGCGTCCGGCAGGCATACCGGCGCGTGCTGGGGTCAAAAAGCGTCTGGAAGCCGCTGGGCGTCGGCGTGTTTGTCGGCTTTCTGCCCTGCGGCCTCACCTACAACGCCCTGATGGCGACCTTCACCCTGCACCCGCTGTCCGGCCTCGTTTTGATGCTCTGCTTCGGCCTCGGCACGGTCCCCGGCCTCTTGGCACTGGCCCTGTTCGGCCAGACTTTGCTTGGCGGCCTGCTCACCCGCCTGCCGTTTCGGATCGCCATGACCCGCGTGTCCGCCCTCTTCATGGCCGCCCTCGGCCTCGCGTTTCTCTGGCGCGGCTGGACAAGTTTCTGAGAGATGATCTTTGGATGCCCCAAAACGGGAACCTCTGGCAATGGACCTGTATGATGCTCTCGGTCAGTATGGCATCAGCCCGTTTCAGTACGACGCCGAAGAAACCCTCGCCGACGCAGCCCGTATCAGCCGTCAAGAAAGGTATCCAATGCTCCAGAATCAACAGTCTCCTTTGGTCCGCACGACACTGGCCCTATCCATGATGCTCTCGCTTCTCCTGTCTGCTTGTGTCGGCCAAGCTTATGCTCGAAGTCGTGTTCATTCCTCAACTCGTGCCCATGCCCCAAGTCGTACTCAATCCCCAGGGCGTGTTCGCTCTTCGGATCAAGCATCTCTTATGGCGAGCCAGGTAATCCACTATGTGGGAGGCCGCAAGCCCTATATCCTGCTCACACCGGCGGCGGCTCTGCCTTACGACTCGCAGGACCAAGACAAAATGCCGACAAGTTTTGATCATTGTTCGCTACAAACGCCGAAGGGCATCGTTTCTGTGTACTGGAAAATCGACGCCGTGCTTGAAAATGGATCGATGCTTGTCAGAACAGGGCCGAATGCTGCACACAGTGAATCTTCGGAGCCACAGGTAACGCATATCGCCTTTATCTCTCCAGAGGCGCTCCCCGTTGTTTTGGAAGTTCAACAGCCCTGGGAAAGCGGCTGGCTGCATATAAACGGGCACCGGTTGTCCTTTTACAAGACGCAACCGTCACCGAGCAACCGTGCGGGGGAACGTATCAAATTATATGGTGGCTTTAATCTCCTACAAGCAGGAGTTGAATATGCTGAATAGCTCTTTCAGGTTGTTATGCTCGGCAATTATATCAGTTTGCCAACAGGAATGTTCTTGCCTGCGGAGGCTGCACTTCAAGCAGTTTTGTCTACCGTCGGTAGACAGTGGCCCGAGTTCGAGATTTCCGTATTTCTCCCCCAATGGAACTTTTCGCCGCGCTTAATGGCTATAAGAGTCAGCGCGGGCTTTTTCGCGTTAGGAGTATTAACCCATGTTCAAGCAAATTATCCCCGCCCTGGCTCTCGGCCTCGCCCTGACCGCCGCTGGAAGCATCGCACAGGCGGCCCCGATGCACAAGCCCATGATGAAGAAGCCGATGGCGCACAAGAAGATGGCTGCCAATAGCGTCTATGTGTGCAAGGACTGCCACGAAACGTTTACGCCGATGCAGGCCAAAAAGATGGGCTACAAAGACCCGATGGGCCACACACTGACCAAGATGAGCAAGGCCCCCGCTGGTTTCACGCCCGGCGGCACAGGCAAGATGTAGTCACAAAGCAGCCAAAACAAAGCAGCCAAAACAGCGGCGGGCCAACCGGCCTGCCGCTGTTTTTGTCTTTTCGGCGTGGGCCGGGTATACTAAATACATGAAGGAAAGCACACTCACCTCGGAAGAGCGGCGGGACGGCATCATCGCCGCCGCTGAAGACAAAAAGGCCAATTATATTACCACGCTGGACCTGCGCGGCAAAACGGTGATTACAGACTTTTTTGTAATCTGCTCCGGCACGTCCAATATCCATATTCGCTCGGTTGCCGACGGCATCATGGAGGCGATGGAAAAACAGGGCGTCCGGCAGCGGCGCATTGACGGCTACAGCGAAGCCGCCTGGATTTTGCTGGACTACGGCGACTCCATCGTTCATATCATGTCCGAAGACGAGCGCAATAAGTTCGGCCTGGAAAAACTCTGGACCGGGCAGGACACGCCTGAAGCCGAGCCGGAGCGACTCGAAGGCATGGGCGTCGGCGAGTTTGAAGACGAAGAGACGGACGAAGACAGCGAAGACGACTACGAACTCGACGAGGACGAAGACTCCGAAGACGAAGAGCTGGAAGACGCCGCCGTAGACGAAAAAGTGGCAGACGAAGGACCGGGAAAGACTCATGCCGCCTGACGGACCGCCCGAATGCCCCGTGCCGCCGCGCCGTCCGGCTCCCCCGGTTCCTAATCGCCCGGCCCCGCCCAAGCGCGATTACGCCGCCGAGGAAGCCGCCGCCCGCGAGCAGGCCGCTATTGGTCTGCTTCTGCGGCGCGGCTCGTTTGCCGAAGCCGAAGCCGCCGCGCAGGCCATTCTGGCGACGCGCCCCGGCGATGCCTTTGCCCGCGAAACACTCGGCGACGTTCTGGCGGCACGGGGCGATGTCGACGGGGCGAAAGCCGCCTACAAAGACGCGCTGGCGCAGGAGCTGGGCCGCGCCTCCGCCGAGTCCAAGTTTGCCATGCTGACCCTGCAAGGCGAAGAAAGCCGCCGCCGGGCGGCGCTCGGGGTCGGCTATGCTGCCGAAGACGCGCACCTCGTTCGCTCCGGCGCGGGACGCGGCCTGTGGGCGGGCATTGTGGGGTCGGCGATCTGTCCAGGGCTGGGGCAGATTGTGCAGGGGCAGGTCGTCAAGGGCGCGATTTTAGTCGCCATTTATGTGGCCGGATTGGGACTGCTGGCCCTGCTGCCCAAAGGCACTCCGGGGCAGTCCTACTTTGGGCCAGGCTTCTGGCTGATTTCAGCGCTGATGACCGCCGACTGGGTCTATGCCGTTGCCGACATCGCCTTTGCTTCCAAATCGCCGGACTGAAACAAACGGGCCGAAACAAACGGGCCGAAACAAACCGGGCGCGTCGTTGTCTAACTGCCTGGGAGCGCCCTGAGCGACCCACCACTTTTCAGTCACCACTTTTCAGCACGGGAGACCACGCATTTTGCAGATACGACAACGCTGGGGCCTGGCGGCTCTGGCCGCCCTGGGAACGCTTGCCGTCACCGGCTGCGGCAGCAGCAGCAGCGACAGCACCGCCCGCATCCGCTCCGCCGACTATGCCGTCAACGGCAACACCGCTAATGTGACCGTCAACACCGCCATCAATGGCGGCGACCTCAGCAAAGGCCAGAGTACGCCATACAACTTCATTGGGAACGGCCTTTCCGACTTTGGCTTTGTCACCACGGCCACTCTGCCCGCCGACATCGCCACGATTGGCTCTCCGCCCAATTCCCGCCTTCAGCTCAGCAACGGCTCGTTCTACAGCGCCTACCTGATTGGCCGCGCCGATGTGCGCGGCAAGCTGGACCAGCGGTTCCTGCAAACCGTCGTGACCGGTGACCGGAGCGCCGCCGCCATCTACAGCGGGTCCGTTGCCTACACCGCCCCTCCCTCCGGGCAGGCCAATGTGCGCGTTCTGAACGCCGCCCCCGATGCCGGGTTCACCGCCCCCAACACCGTGGGCGCGGTTGACGTACTAATCAACGGCAAAGTGGCCTATTCCGCCGTGGCCTACCCGCCCCTGCTGATTGCCACGGGCACGGCGACCTCGGGAACCGTCGCCTATGCCCCCGCCGCCGTGCCGGTAACGCCCTACCAAGCCGTGCCGTCGGGCACGATTTCTGTGCAGGTCAATGTCGCGGGCACTTCCACCGTGATCGTGCCGCCGACCCCACTCTCTGTGTCCAGCGGCAGCGTGTATACGCTCATTGTGAGCGAGACCGACATCACGCCGACCTACACGGTGACGCTGGAAAACGATTAAGCGAGCCGCAGGAACAAAGAAAGAGGCGGCGGGCCATCAGCCCGCCGCCTCTTTTGCTGTTTCTTTCCCGGCGACAGACGCCGGAGCCTTTGCCGGAGCCTTTTTCGGCGCAGGCCCGTAAGCCACGAGACGCGCTCCCTGCAGGCTCTTGGCATTGATGAGCTTCACCTCCGAACGCGGCATCGCCACCGTGTCCGGGTTGCCGTCGCTGACATACTCGGGAATACGCCCCGTGTGCAGCGCTTTAATCGCCCGCTCTGCCCATCCCGGCCCAACCCCAATGCGCGTGATGCGGTCGGGGTCAAACTTTTTGTCCACCCAGTTGCGGCTCGGCCCGCCCCAGGCCATCAAGAGGCAGCGGTTGCTGTACGTGATCTTGCCCAGCTTCCCGGAGCGCAGGTCGGCCCAGAGCGCCTTGTTTTTCGGGTAGTCGCCACCCGGCAGCGCCATCGTGTCCATTTTCAGCCCCGGCACATGACTATCCATGTACCGCTCGGCTTCGGCCATTTCCCAGACAAGCTCTTTTTCCGGCAGACGTCCCATCATCCGGTGCGTCGTGGTGTGGTTGGCAATCTCAAAGCCGTCCGCCTCCAGCGCCCGCAGCTTTTTGGTCTCGGTCCCCGGCTGCCAGAACGGCGCGGGGTTCCAGGCGGATTTCGGCAGGACATAAAACGTCGCCTTCAAGGGCCAGGCCGGGTGGGTTTTGTGGAACGCTTCCAGTATGCCCACCGCACAGTTCGGGTCCACGGAGCCGTCTTTCAAATAGTGAAATTGCGTTCCCCGCGCATCGTCAAAGGTCAGCACCACCGGTGTTTTGCCTGCCGGAACGTCCATCCGGGCGGTCAGAATATCGCGCATATTCATTGGATACCATCCGGCGGCGTACATCAGCGCGAGCTGCTTGCGGAACGTTTCCGGGGCGATATTCAGCCCTTCTTTGTCATACAGCGTGCCTTTGTGCGACGGGCCGCCAATGGCATGGTACATCAAAATCGGGATGCGCCCGCTTTCGTCGACGTGCAGCGCGGCCATCTGCGCGGCAGGCAGCGGCGGCTGAAGCGGACGCGGCGGAATATGCGCGACTGTCGGGATCGGGGGCGGCACAGGCGCGGCGGCCTGTTTGTGGGAAGCGCACCCGGCCAGCAGGGCCAAAGCCAGCGCCGATGCGGCGAAAGGGGACAAATTCACGATGTTCTCCAAAATTGATCCGAAATTGATCTGAAATGCTGCTCCACAGGGGAACAACCGATTATACCACAAGGCGGCAATGGGGCGCAAAAAACCTTCCGGGAAACACACGACGCACCGGGCGGGTACAATAACCAAAGCTATGCCCAACTCATTTTCAACCCTCTGCCTGCTCTTGACGCTGTTTCTCTTCAGTCTGTTCCCCGCGCACGCTCAGAAGCCCCCAGGGCGAAGCACTGTGCCGCTTGGCGGCCTGTGGCGCTTTCATAGCTTTCCCGTCATCACCGACGCCGAAAAACCGTCGTTTGACGACTCCGCCTGGCCCGTCGTCCCCGTGCCGCATACCTGGAACACGCCCGCCGACATGACCACGCACAAAGCCGCGTGGTATCGCACCCACTTCACGCGCACGGTGGCAGAGACGGGAAAGCCGCTGTTTGTCTGCTTTGACGGCGCGGCTACCATCGCCGATGTCTGGCTCAACGGCGTCTTTCTGGGACAGCACAAAGGGGCCTACACCCGCTTTGTGCTGGACGCGACCCGCGCCGCCGCGCCGGGAGACAACGTGCTGGCTGTCCGCTGCGACACGGACCCAAAAGACACCCATGACTGCCTGCCCGGCGGCGATGGCTACCAGCTTTACCATGTTTACGGCGGCCTGTACCGCCCCGTCCGGCTGCTGACAACGCCGCCGGTACATCTTGATTCCGCCACCGACGGTGCTTCCGGCGTGCTTCTCACGCCGCAGAACGTCAGCGCGGACAGCGCGACGCTTGCGGTCCAGGCACGGGTGCGAAGCGATGCCCTGGAGACGCACACCGCCGTCGTGACCAGCGTGCTGAAAGACAGCACCGGGCAGACCGTGGCACAGGCGTCGGAGACGGCTGCCCTGAAGCCGGGCACGGGCCACATCGCCGCGTTCACGCTGCCTGTCCCTCACCCCCACCTGTGGGGCTTCGGGGACCCATACCTGTACACGGTCGAAACCACCATTCGCACGGCGGGGCAGGCCCCCGACACCGTCACAGAGCGCACCGGGTTCCGGTTCTTTCAGATGACGCCCACCGGGTTTTTCCTCAACGGCAGGCTCACCCCCCTGCGCGGGGTTGCCAAGCATCAGGAAACCGAAAGGAGCGCCTCGGCGGTCTCGGAGGCCGAGCTGCGCGAGGACTGGGCGGGTCTGCGAGACCTCGGCGTCAATTTTGTCCGGCTCGCCCACTACCCGCACGCAGCGTTAGAATACGACCTCGCCGATGAGGCGGGCATCGCCGTCTGGGCCGAAAACGGCCATTCCCACCCCGCCGCCGCGACGAAAACGGGCGACCAGATTACCCGCGAAATGGTGCGCCAGAACTACAACCACCCCGCCATCTTTTTCTGGAGCATCGGCAACGAGGCTATTGGGGCCAAGACGCAGAAGCGGGACATCGACACGCTGGAACAGTACGCGAAAATCGCCCGCGCCGAGGACAAAACGCGGCCCGTTGTCTGCGCCAGCAATACCAGCTTCGCCGAGGACCCCGCGCTGGACTTTGTGGCGGTCAACCGCTACAACGGCTGGTACGGCGGCTCCATACGCAGCTTTGATGACCACGCGCTGTTCTACCATTACATCTCTGAGACCGGCGCGGGCGGCGTGATTACGACGCATACTTCAGCCTTTTTGCCGACGCACACGGTCAACAAATACGAGCCGGAAGAATATCAGCAGGAAGTGGCTGAAGAGCGTTGTCAGCTTGTGTTCCGGGATGATCCCGACGACATCCCCCTGTTTACGTGGTGGACCTACCGGGACTTCGGCGACCCGCGCTACAAAGGGGTCAACTCCAAAGGGCTGGTCACCTACGGCGGCTTCCGCAAGGACGTGTGGTATCTGTTCCAGTCATTCCTGCGCCCTGCCCTGCCCGTGGTGCATCTGTGCGGTAAGCCGTGGTTCCTGCGCCGCTTCCTGCCGGGCGAGACGCTGAAAGTCAAAGCCTATTCCAATGCCGCCGCGCTGACGCTGACCGTCAACGGCAGCGTGGTAGGAACGCAGGCAAACGGCAGCTATGACCTGCCGGTGGGGGGCGAAGCGGACAACGTGTTTTCCTGGCCGAACGCACTCCGGCGGGGCCGGAACGTGGTCACGGTCAGCGATAGCCTGGGCCATTCCGACACGTCGGCGATCTACACCGATGGCGGCACAGAATTAGGCGCGGTGCGAGATCTGGCGTCGTCCAATCCGCTCAATCCGGCTGTCTTTGTGGACCAGCCGGTTCACGCCGATTGGCCGGTCTACAGCGACTTGGACGGCATGGCAGACAACACATTTGGTCCCCTCCCCGCCATTCTGGAGGGCACACGTCCAATTGTCACGCGCCGCGTCAGCCGCACCGGCCTGGAAACCGCGCTGTCGTTTGCACTGCCCCCAGACGCCGGGCCGACCGACGTATTTCTCGTCATCAGCACACCGCCTGCCCCGCCCCCGGCCCTGCTAGTCGGCTGGACTGATACCGGTGTGCGCGGCGTCTGGCGCGACAACAGCACGCAGCGTGTCCCGTATGCCGTCTACCGGCAAACCGTCAGCGGCGGCGGCACGGTGCGCGTTCCCACCGTCTCAGGAACAGACTACGGCGTGCTGATTGGCGGCACGCGCCGCTGATCTGTGCCCCTATCCTGTCGGGACCAGCTCGCCGGACTCTACGGGAACCAGCGCGTGGTCCTCGGGCAGCGGATGATGAAAGCCGTTGTGCCCGTTCTTGTCTTTTTTGTCGTCATCTTTTTTGCTCTCGTCTTTTTTGTCCTCGTCATGCTCAAACCAGGAGTAAAGCGTTGGCAGGACAAAGAGTGTCAGCAGCGTGGACGTAATCAGCCCGCCGATGACCACGGTTGCCAGCGGGCGCTGCACTTCCGCGCCTAATCCTGTGGACAGGGCCATGGGAATGAAGCCGATGGTTGCCACGGTCCCGGTCATCAGCACCGGGCGCAGGCGCTCCCGTGCGCCCTCCTCCACGGCCTCTTTGACCGATTTGCCGTCCCGCCGCAGGTCGTTGATAAACGACAGCATGACAATCCCGTTTAGGAGCGCAATCCCGCCGAGGGCGATAAAGCCGACCGCACCGGTCATGGAAAACGGCAGGTGACGCAAAAGCAGGGCCAGGATGCCGCCGCTTGTCGCCAGTGGAATGCCCGCAAAGATGATCAGCGCCTGCCGCATCCGCCCGAAAACCACCAGAAGCAGCGCCAGAATGGCGGTCAGGGCGATAGGGACGACAATCAAGAGGCGCGAGCGGCCCGATTGCAGGCTTTCGTACTCCCCGCCGTAGGCCAGCGAATAGCCCGGCGGCAGATGTATCTGTGACTGGATTTTCTGCTTGGCCTCCTTGACAAACCCGCCGAGGTTGCTGCCGCCGACATTGGCGTTGACCATGATGCGCCGCTTTTCGTTCTCGCGGTCGATCTGCACCGGGCCGTCCACTTCCTGTATCTGCGCCAGCTCGGACAGCGGGATTTGAAGGCCATGCGGACCGGATACCAGAATGCGGCCAATCTCTTTGGGCGTCTGCCGGAACTGCTTGGCAAGCCGCACCGTCACTTCCACCTGCTCGGAGCCGTCTACCACCTGCGTCGCCGTCCGGCTGCCGACAGCCGAGTCAATCACGGTGTTGACATCAGAAATGTTGATGCCGTAGCGGGCAATGGCATTCCGGTTGATATTCACTACAAGCTGCGGCAGGCCGGTTGTCGTCTGCACCTTGACGTCCTCGGCGTTCGGGACGCTCTGCACCACGGCGGCGATTTTCTGCGCCTGCTGCCGGATGACGTTTAGGTCGGGGCCGAAGACTTTGACGCCGAAGTCCGACGTCTGCCCCTGCCCGTAGATCATCTCATACATCCGCATCTGAATCGGCTGCGTGTAGTCGGTGGAGAAGCCCGGCAGATCGTTCATCGCGGTGGTGATCTTGGCGGTCAGCTCTTTTTGATCTTTGGCCGCCGTCCAGCCTTTGCGGTCTTTCAGCTCGATCAGCAGATCGCCCTGGCTTTGCAGCATGGCATCGGTCGGCACATAAGGCCGCCCGATGCGCGTGATGACGTGCGCGATTTCATTGGGAAACCGCTGCAAAAGCATTTTCTCGGCCAGCGTCGACCGGTCAATCATCTGTGGCAGGTCCGTACTCGGATCGTAGTAGAGCGAAATGGCGATATTATTCTCTTCCAGCGTCGGCACAAACTCGCTGCCAAGCCGGGTCGCCAGAAAGCCCGACACCACCACAAAGGCGACGGCCACACCGACCGTGACCCACTTATGCCCGATGGCCCAGTCCAGCCCGTGCGCGTAGCGGTCCGTCAGCCATTCCAGCGGCTTGTTATGAATCTGCTTGCCGCTTTTGAGGAAGAACGCACAGAGAGCCGGGATGAGTGTCAGCGACAGGAGCAGCGAGCCGACCAGGGCACACATAACGGTCAGCGCCATCGGCACAAACAGCTTGCCTTCAATGCCGCTCAACGTCAGCACCGGCAAATACGTCGCTAGAATGATGATGATGCCCCAGACGCTCGGCGTCAGCACTTCCGCGGCGGCCTGTCTTATAATTTCGTGCCGCTCATCATCGTCGATTTCTTTGTCTTCATCCTCTTTGTGCTTCGCGGCGAGGCGGCGCACCGAGTTTTCGACGATAATCACTGCGCCGTCCACAATCATGCCGAAGTCAATCGCGCCGAGGCTCATCAGATTAGCCGAGATGTGAAAGATGCTCATGCCAATAATGGCGACCAGCATCGCCAGCGGAATGATGGTGCTGACAATCAGCCCGGCGCGAAGCTGCAAGAGAAACAGGAACAAAATGACGATGACCAGCACGCCGCCTTCCACAAGGTTGTGGATGATTGTATCCAGCGTGCTTTGGGTCAGCTTGGTGCGGTCAAACTCCTGCTCAAAGCGCATCCCCGGCGGCAGGTCTTTGCTGAGAGTGGCCAGCTTCGCTTTGACGCCCTGCATCGTGGTCCGCGTGTCGGCATGAACGCGCAGGAGCGGCTGCACAATTACCGCTTCGCCCTGCCCGCCCGCAGTCGCCGACCCCTGAGTCGGGGCGGGACCTTCGCGGACATCAGCCACCTGCGCCAGCGTGATGGGAATGCCGTTGTTCGCGCCCACCACCACCTGCCGGATGTCGTCGAGGCTGCGGATAAAGCCGACCCCGCGCACAATCCGCTCCACGGGGCCTTGATTGAGAAATGACCCGCCGATGTTGGCATTGTTGGCGGCAAGAGCCGTGTCAATATCGCCGACACTCAGATTAAGCGCGGCCAGCTTGCGCGGGTCGGCGGCCACCTGCCACTGCCGGATTTCGCCGCCCAGCACATTGACATCGGCAATGCCGGAGACCTGCAAAAGCTGCGGGCGCACCACCCAGTCGGCATACGAGCGCCGCTGCATCAGGGTCATGTCCCCGCCGGCCAGGCGGACGTGCAGGATTTCGCCCATCCCGGTCGTGTCCGGCATCATATTTGCCATGATGCCATCCGGGAGGGACACGCCCTGTAGGCGGCCCGTGATATCGTGCCGGGCGGTATACAAATCCGTGCTTTCGTCGAAGTAGCACGTTACCTGCGACAGCCCATACTGCGAGATGCTCTCGGTCCGCTCCAGGTGCGGCATCCCGGCCAGCGCGATTTCCAGCGGGAATGTCACCCGCTTTTCCAGCTCCTGTGGCCCGAGGCGCGGCGCGAGGGCGCTGATGACGACCTGAATGTTGGTGACATCCGGCTCGGAGTCGATGGGAAGCTGAGACGCCTGCCAGACACCGAAACCGAGCAGAAACAGCGTCATCACCAGCACGGCGACGCGCTGCTTGATAGAAAAGTGAACGATAGCATCAATCATGGTGTGTGTGTTTCTAGTGAAACCTTGCCGATAAAACTCTGCTAGGGCCGGGGAGACCCCGGCCCTACATTTTCCCACTCGCTAATTCAGCGTATCCTTGATCATCTGGGACTTCAGCACGAAGGCGTTTTTAGTCACAATCGCCTGCCCGTCCTGAAGCCCCTGCGTGATCTGCGTCACGCCGTTGACCGTCTCGCCTGTCTTGACCGGCTGCGCGACATACTCGCCCGTCTTGCTGCCTGGCACGAACACAGCGGGGCCGCCGTCGGTGTTCTGCACGGCAAGCTGCGGCACGGCGACGGTGTTCGCACGGGCCGCGCCGTAGATTGTGCCGCTGACATAGACGCCCGGCTTCAACGCCCCGTCGGGGTTTCGGATCAGGCAGTAGACCGACAGGGTGCGCGTCGTCATGTCAAGCTCCGAGCCGACAGCGGAGATTGTCCCGCTGTAGGTGCGGCCCGACGCAACATTGGCCGTGATGCCGACCGTCTGCCCGGCCCGCAGGTGCGTGGCGTCTTCCTGATAGACATGAAGCTGCACGATCACGGTTTTGGCATTCAGAATGGTCAGCAGCGGCTTGTCCGGCGTCACGCTCTCCCCGACCGACACCATTCGGGCGCTAACTTTACCGGTGATGGGAGCTGTAATGGTCAAAAGCCCGCCCGCCGGGGCGGCTTCGTCGATGGTCGCTCCGCCCATAAGCTGAAGCTGCTTGACGGCGGCTTCCACCTCATGCGCGGCAAGCTGATACGCCTGCCGAGCGGGCGTCACCTGCGCCGCCGTCAGCAGGCCGCCATTGTAGATCGCCGTCTGCCGCGTCAAATCGCGGCGGACGATCAGATTGCGCTTTTGCGCGTTTTGCAGGCGGTCTTCGGCGGCTTTTCGCGCTGTTTTCGCCTGCCCAAGCGCGGCGCGGGCCTGCAGGGCATTGGCCTCAAACTGCTCCAAATCCTGCCGGGACACAAGCTGAGACTGGTACAAGAGCTGGGCGCGGGCATACTGCTTCTGCGTCAAATTGACCTGCGCGTCGGCGGTCAGCACCTGCCCCGTCTGCACCCGGACGGCGTCTTTGTCGGTCTGCACTTCGCCCTGCGACTGCTGAAAATTAACGCGTGCGGTCATCAGCGCCGGGCGGCCATATTCGCCAAGCTGTCCGAGGCGCACCACGCGGGTCAGCGTCGCCGCCGCCGCCTGCCGCCGAAGCAGCGAATCGTGGTAGACCGCCTGCGCCTGATCCAGCTCCAGGCTGGAAATGACCATCAGAGGGTCCCCGGCCTGCACGGTCTGACCGACATTGACCGGCACGCGAACGACTTTTCCGGCCAGCCGCGACGACACCTGCGCCATACCGTTGAGGTTCGGCACGACGGTTCCGAGGGCGGAGAGCTTGGTCGGCAGCGTGACCGCCTGTGCGGTCCCCATGCCAAGTTCGGCGTACTGTATCTGCGGCGGGGTCAGGGTCACTGAGGGCGGCCCGGAGGGCGGCGCGGCGGCGGGTTTGGCGGCGCTTTGGCGGCTGTCCTTACTGCTGTCCTTGCTGCTGTCCTTTTTGCCCGATCCGCTGTCATGGCGTCCGGCGAAATAGGACCCCAGAATTACCAATATAGTTAAAAGCGCCAGCCCGGCCAGCCGCAGCCACGGACGGGCGCGGGACATTCGGGAGCGTGTCATTTGTGGTTCCAGTCTTTCCGTAATTGGTCCAGCAGCGAAGCGGGGACAACGCCCACAGCGCGGTCAAACTCCGACTGTGCCTGTGCCGCTGTCGTCAGCGCATCCAGCCGCTCGCTCGTCACCGTGCGGTAGGTGCGCTCGGCTTCCAGCACGGCAATGATCGTGGTTGCCCCTTCTTTAAACCCCGTCTGCACCGAATCCAGCACCGAGAGGGCATCCTGCACCAGCCCCCCGTCGTAGCCTTGCAGCACTTCCCGCGCCGCCGCCAGCCGCGACGCCGCCGCCGCGACTTCTTCCCGTACCTGCGCCTGCGTACCGGTAACACGCAGGGTTTCGGCACCGGCGATGCGCTCCTCCTGCCGAATCTGGTTGCGCCGCGTGCCATAGTCCAGCGGCAGGGTGAAGACGACGCCCAGCCCGGCGTCCATGTATTTCGGCGTAATCTGACTGACGCGGAACTCGGGGGCCACATCGGGCCGTCCCTGGGCGCGGGCCAGCCGCGCTCGTGCCAGCGGGACATCGCGGGTCGCCTCAGCGACGGCAATCTCGCCGCGTGCCGCCAGCGCCTGCTGTGTCGCAGCCACCGTGTCCGGCATGGGCAACGTTCCCGCCGCTTCGGCGGGCACGAGGCTCGTCTCAACCGGGTCCAGCGGGGCGCGGCCCAGATAGGCATTCAGCACAGCCCGCGCCGCCTGCTCCTCGCCGACTGCCCGCGCTTCCTCAGTTCGCGCCCGCGCCGCCTCAATCGCCGCCTGCCGCGCTTCGACGCCGGGCCGCGCTCCGAGTTCCACCTGCTTCCGGGCGAGGGCCGCAAACTGTGCGGTCACGCCCCGCAGCTCGCGGGAAAGACGCAGGCGCTCCTGAGCGCGGGCGAGCGCATAAAAGTTGGTGCGGGCGACATAGACCAGGGTTTGAAGCTGCACCACCGCCTGTGCCTGTGTCAGCCGAAGCTGTGCGCGGGCTATCCCGGCGCGGGCATCGCGTGTGCCATTGAGTTCAAGGGGCTGCTCAAACAGGAAGCCGTCGGTCGTGCCGCCGGTCTGAAAGGCCGGGCCGATGGTAAAAATGGGCGGCGACAGCGCTGCCGCCGACTTGACCCCCGCCTGCGCCGCAAACACTTCCCGCAGGGCAGACAGAACGCCCAGATTTTTTTGTGTCACGAGCGCCACGGTTTCGTCAGCCGTCAGCTTCAGCGGCATTGCGCCGGGCGTCGTCAGCGACAGGGACGCAGGCGGCGCGGCGGGCAGCGTCCCGTTTGCACCCGGCCCGGCCCCTGACAGCCCCGAAAGTCCCAGGTAGCCGCCCTGCCCGCCGTAGCCGCTCTGCCCCGTCGGCACGGCAGAAAACGTCGGCGTCACCGCGCCTGCGTTTGGCGTCAGTGGGGCAGAGTTTGGGGTCAAAGAAGCAGAGTTCGGAGTCGGGGCGGACGTCGGGGGCTGTCCGGCGGGCGGCGTCGGCGAGGTCGTGCCGGAGGCAGATGCAGACGGACCACCCGGCACTGCCGCCGGGTCCGTCATCTGCGCCTGTGCCGAAGCGGGGAGCAGCAAAGCAAAAATAAGAAAAGTAGAGCGCAACAGTGGCACAGAGCCGTTTCTAACAACCTTTGTAGAACAAAACAGTAGAAAGCACACGGGAGCCGGGGGTTTTCCGGCTCCCGTGTCGGTTAGGCGGACACCAGCGCGGCATCCGAGCGGTCGAAGTACCGATGCTTGCTGAGAGCTTCCACGAAGCTGTCTGCGACACCGGCCCAGTCGGAGCCGCTTTGCTGAGTCACAATGCCGGAGCTGCCGACGCTGTGGTCCGCGTTCGGCAGGGCCATTGTCACAAGCGACACGCCCTCGCCGGTGGCCGCGATTGCCTTGCCATGCTTATAGGCTTCGGCCACAAACGCCGCCGGGTCCCCGGTCTTCTTCAGCATCTCCACAGACGCCCCACCGGGGACATAGACGGCATCAAACAGCACGGAGCCGACGTTCGCAAAGGTCTTTTTAGCCTCCACGCCGCTGTCGCCGAGCATTCCAAGATGCGGGCCGACAACGATGCCCATCGCATCCTGCGCCTTCAAGGCCGACTGGAACGCTTCCACCTGCGCGGCATCGACGCCCGGCGCGGCCAAAATAGCGACCTGTCGGCCTTTGGCAAGCGTCGGCTGCCCGTGCGCCATGCTCAGGCCCGAAGTCTGCTCCAGGCCGCCCGAAGCCGATGTCGCCGAGACGGCGTCTGCCAGAACGTGCGTCTCGTCCGCCGAATCCGCCGTGCCGCCGGGCTTCACTTCGCCCATCGTCTCGCCCAGCGCCGCGCCGACCTGCGACGCCAGCACGTCGTTGATTTTCTCCAGATGCCCCAGCATCCGCACACGGACCTCTTTGGTATCCACTTTGCTCAGCTCAAACTGAAGGCCCTTGACGATATGTTCTTTTTCGGGTGGGGTCATGCTGTTCCAGAACAGCTTTGCCTGCCCGTAATGGTCCCCGAAGCTCTCGCTGCGCTGACGCACTTTCGGGCCGTCGACGTGTTCCGGGTAGCTCACAAAGCCCTCTCCCGTATCCACTTCGTCCGGCGAATGGCCGTCCAGAGACGCGGGCGCATAGGAAACGCGGCCCTTGTTGATGGTGTAGCGCATATGGGCATCGCGCTCGTTGTTGGAGACTTCGACGAGAGGCTTGTTAATCGGCAGCTCGGTGAAGTTCGGGCTGCCCAGGCGGCTGAGCTGCGTGTCCAGATACGAGAAGTTGCGGCCCTGCAAGAGAGGGTCATTGCTGAAGTCAATGCCGGGCACGATATTGGTGGTGTTGAAGGCCACCTGCTCGGTCTCAGCAAAGTAGTTGTCCGGGTTGCGGTTCAGTGTCATCTTGCCGACACGGCGCACCGGCAGGAGGTCCTCGGGCCAGATTTTGGTGGCGTCCAGCACGTCAAAATCAAACTTGCCTTCCTCGCCCTCGGTGATTGTTTGCAGGCCCAGCTCCCACTCAAAAAAGTTGCCCTGCTCGATAGACTCATACATCGTGCGGCGGTGGAAGTCCGGGTCCTTGCCCGCGATTTTCTGCGCTTCGTCCCACACCAGCGAGTGAACGCCGAGAGCGGGCTTCCAGTGGAACTTCACGAACGTAGACTTGCCTTCGGCATTGATCAGGCGGAACGTGTGCACACCGAAGCCTTCCATCATGCCGAACGAGCGCGGAAGGGACCGGTCGCTCATAATCCACATAATCATGTGCATCGATTCGGGGGTCAGCGAGATAAAGTCCCAGAACGTGTCATGGGCCGTCGCCGCCTGCGGGATTTCGTTGTTCGGCTCGGGCTTTGCGGCATGGATCAAGTCGGGGAACTTGATGGCATCCTGAATGAAGAACACGGGAATGCTGTTGCCGACAATGTCCCAGTTACCTTCGGTGGTATACATCTTGACCGCGAAGCCGCGCACGTCGCGGGCCGTGTCGGCGGAGCCGCGTGACCCGACCACGGTGGAAAAGCGCGTGAACACAGGCGTTTCCAGCGACGGATCGGTCAGCACTTTGGCCGTGGTCAGGCTGGACAGCGAATCGTCGTAGACTTTGAAGACGCCATGCGCCGCCGCGCCGCGTGCATGAACGATGCGCTCGGGGATGCGCTCGTGGTCGAAGTGCTGGATTTTCTCGCGGAGTTCGTAGTCTTCCAGCAGGACGGGTCCACGCGGCCCGGCTTTAAGGGAGTTCTGGTCATCGGCGATGCGCTGTCCGACATTGGTGGTCAGAGGCGCATGGCCTTCGGTGGTGACGCCTGCCAGCGCCTTGTCTTTGGCTGTCTCTTGAGGTGTGTCCATTGCTGTGTGTCTTTCTAGCTCTGGCGATACGTGTTTGATAGTGCAGCGGAAGCTGGGGTTATTGCCCGGCGCGGTCACGGGTCTGCTGCGCGGCCCACGGGAGGTCTTCGCCCAGGCTGCCGGGCTTCTTCAGATGAATGCGAAGCTGCCACAGGGTATGGTCGACATCGTAGAGCAAATCCTGATATTTGTTGGAAGTCACCGGGTCGCTGTCATTGACATCGCGCATATCCTGGTAGGTCTCTTTCTGGAACACCGTCAGGCGGTCGATGAGAAGCTGAAGCGAGCCGTTGTCGGTGATGTAGCCGCCGGGCATATCCGGCAGGGTGCTGGTCGCTGCGATGGTCCGGTAGCGCCCGTCAATGGAGTAGCCCAACGACAAATTGCGCTCGGCAAAGACGTCGGCATACTTGCGGTAGGTGTCGGCCTGCGTCTGGTAATACTCATGCAGGGGCAGGTACAGCGGGCCGTTGAGGTTCCAATGGGCTTCTTTGAAATCGTTGAACAGGCTGAACAAATCCACAACGGTCTGCTGAAGGTGCTTGCTGCTCTTGGTCCGCGTGGCCTCGGAGTCCAGCGGGTAGCTATCTTCAATGCGGGGAGGGTTCGGGACGACTTCGTTGCTCTTGCCCTGCCCGGCGGCTTTGGCAGCGCGGCTGGTGGCCTGCTGCTGCAACGCGGCGTCGTGCTGGTTGGCTTTCTGGTCCTGCGCCGTCTGCGCGTGGGCGGCTCCGGCGAGTGTCAGAAACGCGGCCCCGAGGGCAGCGGCCTGTTTAAATGTTTTCAGTGTCTGTAATGGCATCGGGCATTGTTCCTTCTGAGAAATAAGCAGTGTGATGTCCTGCCTTGTGTTCCCGAACGTCTGCGTTCTAAAACTTGTGTCCTACAACTTCCGGGGACAGTGGGTTGTACCCAAACAAAAATGAGAGCAAGATGAGAGCAAATCGCTCATCGTGTTCTCATGCCGGGGCGGGTATGCTTGTTCCATGAAACTTCTGGTGGTGGAAGATGAAGTGCCGACACTCGCCTTCTTGAAGCGCGGGCTGACCGAAGAAGGCTTTGCGGTGGATGTCGCCGCCGATGCCAAGGCGGCGGAGGAGCATATCGCACTGTATGAGTACGACGCCGTTCTGCTGGACGTGATGCTGCCCGGCGGGGACGGCTTTGGCCTGTGCGGGCGCTGGCGCGAGGCGGGGCTGACCGCGCCGATTTTGTTTTTGACCGCCCGCGACGATGTGGCCGACCGGGTGCGCGGGCTTAATCTGGGTGGCGACGATTATCTGGTGAAGCCGTTCGCGTTTGAAGAGCTGCTGGCGCGGGTCCGCGCCCTCCTGCGGCGTGGGCACACGGGCGGCGGGGCGCTGCTGAGGCTGGAAGACCTGGAGATTGACACCGCCAAGCGCAGCGTCGTCTACCGGGGGCAAGCAGTCTCGCTGACAGCGCGGGAGTATCAGATGCTGGAATACTTTGCCTACCGTGCCGGGCAGGTCATTACGCGCACGCAGCTCTGGGAACACGTCTGGGAAAGCGGCAGTGAGCCGGACTCAAACGTCGTGGACGTGTACGTGCGCTACCTGCGAAACAAGCTGGGCCGCCACCCGGACGTGCTGAAAACGGTGCGCGGCATGGGCTACGTGCTGGATTTGAAGCTGTTATGAGGCAGCAAATACAGACCGAACGGCGCAGCATGACGTTCCGCAGGCGCCTGAGCATGGCGACCTCCCTGCTTTGCCTGAGCGTGCTGGTGCTGACCGGCGGCGGCGTTTACTGGCAGGCCAAGCAGGCGATGCGGGCCAATTTGGATGCGTCGCTTCTCAGCGTCGCCCGCTTCACTGTGGCTGCCCTGAAGATGCCGGACGCGCCAGTCCCGGTCGGTGACAAAACGCCGGAGGTGCTGCTGCTGCCGAGCGAAACGGGCTATGAAAAGTTCGCGCAGATTGAAGACAGCGCGGACCAGATCATCGCCCGCACCGACAACCTGCGGCCAAACGCGCCCCTGCCCGCGCACCCGGACCGGGAAACGCGGGCGCGGGACGGGCATGTTGTGTACGGAGATTTAAAGTACCGGGGCGTACCGCTGCGAGCCGTCTATTACCCATTTCGGGATGCCGAAAACCAGCGCATTCTGGCCGTCATTGCTATTTCGCAGGAGCCGAACCGCCGCGCCCTGGACGCGCTGGTCGAGGCGCTGGGGCTGTCGCTGGTTCTGGGAGCCGTGCTAGCGGGTCTGGGGGCAAGCCGTCTGGCGCGGCGGCTGACTGCGCCGCTGACCGAAATCGCCGGGGCCGCCCGGTCGGTCGGCGGGGCAAGCCTGGGGACGCGCATTCCCACCGTCTCGCCCGATGCCGAGCTGCAGGAGATTACGGACGTTCTGAACGAAATGCTGGCCCGATTGGAGGCCGCCTTTGCCGCGCAGACCCGCTTTGCCGCCGATGCGTCGCATGAGCTGCGCTCGCCGCTGTCCAACTTGCGCGGCACGGTGGAAGTGGCCCTGCGCCGTTCGCGCTCCAACGACGAGTACCGGGAAACGCTGACCACGTCGCTGGCCGAAGTGGAGCGGCTGTCGCGGCTGGTTTCAGCCCTGATGACTCTGTCCCGCGCCGATTCTGGGCAGTTCGCGCTGACGCTGGTCCCCTGTGACCTGGGCCAAATCGCCGCGCAGGCCGTCGCCGCGCACGCCGCCCGTGCCGCCGCGCAGACGGTTTCCCTAACACTCAGCAGCACGGAGCCGCTGCCCGTGCAGGGAGACGCCGACCGTCTGCGGCAGGCTTTAGACAACCTGCTGGACAATGCCTTGCGCTATGCCCCGGCAGGCTCGGCGGTCACTCTGACGGCCACCCGCGAGGGCGACCGGTGTGCAGTGCAGGTGCGTGACAGCGGCCCCGGCCTGAGCGATGAAGACCAAACGCGCATTTTTGACCGGTTCTATCGCGCCGACGAGTCCCGCGCCCGGCAGTCCGGGGGGCTGGGGCTGGGCCTTGCCATCACGAAAGCCATTGCCGAAGCGCATGGCGGGCGCGTGCAAGTCCAGAGCGTCCCCGGTGCTGGCGCGGCGTTCACGCTGATTTTGCCCGCAGAAGCCTAACCTTCCGCGCCTGCCGCCGGGCCGTTGATGAAGCGGGCAGCGACAAAGCAGACCACGGCCAGCGCAATAGCGAGAATGCCGTGCTTGGTGTGAGGGGTCGCCACGCCCGCTTCATGGCCGGGCAGAAAGCCCGGCAGTGCCGACGCGGGCTGCGTGAAATAGATCACGGCAGCGATGAGGAATAAGACGCCGAGGATGACGGCAATCGCCGCGCCGATTTGTTTGCTTTGCATGGTAGATGTCTCCTAAAAAAAATGGGGGCCGGAACTGAGGGGCTGAAAACCCCTCGATTTCTGGCTCGATTCTTGGCCTAAAGGCCCGTACCCGGCGTGCCGCTCTGCAAGATGACCGGCGGGACGGGGACGCCCGCCGCTTTCTGGGCGGCGTGCTGACGGCGCAGATCGTCCAAAAGCCCTGGCACGGCCTGCGGAGGCGTGGCGGGGACGGCGAACGCGGCGGTGAAGGTAGGCCAGAACTGGTCTATGTTGTGCGAATAGTCAAACACCATGACGCCCTGACTGGACGCCGTCGCCGCCTGCAAGGCGCGGGCCAGAAGCTCGGGATGGCCGTTGTAATTGCTGAGTGCGATGCCCGCATACACAAACGTCTGGTCGTTGACGGCGCGATTAGAAAACTGCCCGGCGGCCTCCACGCTTTCCCCGGCGGGGCGGCCCACCGCGAGGGCATCGGCAATCGGGCCAGGCGGGTAGTAGCAGCCCGTCGTCAGCCAGTCCACCAGGCCCGCAAAGCCGGTCTTCTGGTAGCTAGGGGTCAGGAAGCGCAGGCCCGCCACGAGGTCATCCGCGCCCCAGTTGGAGCCAAGCGAAGGGTAGTCGGGGTACCACGACCCGGCATAGACCGCCACCTGCGCCGAGGGGCGAATGGCCTTCACAGTCGCCACGGCGCTTGCCAGCCAGTTGCGGATGGTCAGCGCCCGGAACACCAGCCACGAATCATACAGCGGGCCGGGGACGATGCGCTTGGTCAGCGACGGAAAGCCCATGTTGTAGGTAAAAATGTCTTCCGGCCAGCGAGCGACGGGATGCCCCAGGAACGCCTCAAACTGCGTGCGCGTGACCGGGCTGAAATCGGCATTCGCCCCGGCATAGCGCATCCGGTCGTCAAAAATCACGCCGTCCACGCCGTAGCCGCGCACGACTTCGGCGATCATGCCGAGTATCCGCGCCTGCACTTCCGGGTTGTTCGGGTTCATCATCAGCGGGACCTGCTGCTCGGGCCGGGCGCTGGTCAGCACGAAATCAGGCCGGGAAATCAGCGAAATCTGCGCTCCGACCGCGCCGTAAGACCGCAGCCACTGCCCCGCCGCGCCGCCGCCGACAAGCGCCGCGCCGCCGGAGGGAATTTGTGCGGAGATTGAAGCCAGCGCCCCGCCGTCCACCTGCGCCAGCACGCGGTTGTCGCTATTGATCAGCGACACCACGCTGCCCGGCGCGGCTTTCAGCGTGCCACCGTCGGGGATCAGCACCATCTGCTCGGGCAGACGGGCGATGCCGGGCCGGTCGGAGAGCGAGGTCGGGGCCGCGCCGGGGGCATTGGACATCACCGACAGGGCCGGTTCATAGAGCGTGGACTGCCATTCGGGATGCAAGTAGCCCGGCCCGCGCTTGACATCCCGGTGGCCCTCGCTGAAAACGTTCATGCTCGCCATGATTTGCAGGCCGTTTGCGTGCGCCTGCGCCACCATTGCGGCCAGCGGGTCAAAGTTCAGCGGCAGGGTTTTGCCGCCCAGCCACGTCGTCAGCTTGGTCGCGTACCTGCTCGGGTACAGCGTCTCGCCGACAATCGGCTTGACATCCATGACGATGGTATTGAAGCCGCCTTTTTTGATCTGCGCCACCATCGCGGCGATTTTGGGGGCGGAGTTTGTGCTGTTGAGGTTCGCCGTGGCATCAATCCAGATCACCCGCGCTTGAAGCCCTTTCGCCCGCGTTATCCCCTGCGCGATGCCGACCGCATCGTTGTTCTGATCCAGCGGCACGGCAGGCACACCCGGCAGCGGGTTATAGTTCACCGCCGGGGGGGGCGGCGGCGGGATGGTCAGCGGCGGGGCCAGCACATACGGCGGCGGAGGCGGGGGCGGCGGCACAACAGGTGGAGGCATAGTAAGGGGCGGTGGCGGCACGGCGATGGGGGCCTGCGCCCGCACGGTTTGGCTTCCCAAAGCCAGTCCCAGCGCCAGTGCGGCGGCAATCCAGTTCGTAACGGTCAAGGCAAATCCTTCACGCAGGCGTCCCATAAAGGAGCGCGGCCTGCGGCGTGAGTATTAAAATGGGAGCGTTACGGCAAGTATAGCACACGCGGTCAAGAGAGTTCCCCCTGCTCCGGGTACATTCGTGCAACTACTTTAGGCAGAGCGTCCGTCACAAACTGTTCAGGCGTCATGTTCTGGAAGAAACGGATGGCCTTTTCTTCCAGCACCAGATGGACCAGCCCGTGCAGCGCGGACATATCGGCCAGCATATCGGCAGCGTCCTCAAACTTATTCAAATCCACATCCAACTTGCCCCGGTAGGCGGCTACGGCCAGCCCCAATCGCATCCCCGGCTTCATGCTGACTTGAGAATAGCGTGGGTCGTCACGGTTGACAAGGTCATTGCGAAACATCAGCCGGAAGTGGCCAGGATGGTTCAGCGCAAAGGTGATGAACGCAAGGCTGACAGCGCGGACGTCCGTGACTGCATCGTCCGAATGCCCTGCTTCTTCCAGATAACCATCCGCTCGTTCATACGCCAGCAGCGCGACTTCAGTAAGCAGTCCTTTGACGCTGCCGAAGTGATGCGCCGGAGCGCCCGCAGACACCCCCGCCCGCTGCGCGGCGGCCCGAAGCGAGAAGGTTTCCAGCCCCCCCTCGGCAATGATGTCATCGGCGGCCTGAATGAGCGCCGCCCGCAGGTCGCCATGATGGTAGGTGGTACGTGTATTCGACATATTTTTCAATTTATCTGAACAATGTTCAATTTTATCTTGACAGCGTTTAGATTTGCTGGTATACTTGGCCCGAACGTACTCCATAGTACCCTATGATCACGCACTTAAAGGAGACAACCATGCCGGACACACCCGCCGCCCTCACGACCGGGGCCAGTCTTCAAGACCACGCGGCGATTGGCAAAGCCGCTCACATCCCCGTTGTCGCCCCCACCCCGGTCGTCTCCGTCAGCCCGGTCGTGCTGCCCGCGCCGGGCCGCGCCGTGGATTTGCAGGTGCGCGTTTCCGCGCCGACCACCGGGCGCGACCTGCCTATTATCCTTCTGTCGCACGGCCACGGAAGCTCAAATTATCTGTCCTCGCTGAACGGCTACGGCCCACTTGCTCATTTCTGGGCAGCGCACGGCTTCGTCGTGATCCAGCCCACGCATCTGGACTCAAAAATGCTGAGTGTCGATCTGAGCGGTCCCGAGGGTGCCCTGTTCTGGCGGTCCCGTGTGCAGGACATGACGCGCATTCTGGACCAGCTTGACCAGATTGAAGCGTCCGTACCGGGACTCAGCGGGCGGCTGGACCGAAGCCGGGTCGCGGTCGTCGGGCATTCCCTGGGCGGGCACACGGCCGGGATGCTGCTGGGCGCACGGCTGACCGATACCGATGGAACGGTGGTAGATGTGGCAGAGCCGCGCATCAAAGCGGGCGTGCTGCTGGCCGCGCCCGGCGGCGGCGGCGATGCTTTGAGCGCCTTTGCGGCGGAGCATATTCCTTTTTTCCGAAATCCCAGCTTTGCCGAGATGACGACGCCCACCCTCGTAGTCGCAGGCGACAGCGACGCTTCCCCCCATTTGACGACGCGGGGGGCAGACTGGCACGCCGATCCGTACTTTCTGAGTCCCGGCCCCAAGTACCTGCTGACGTTGTTTGGCGCAGAACATGGCCTGGGCGGCGTGTCCGGCTACGACGCCGAGGAGACGACGGACGAAAGCCCCGAGCGCGTGGCCGTGGTTCAGCGGCTGACCTGGACCTACCTCCGCACCGCGCTTTTTCCCGAGGACCCCGCCTGGCCCGTCGCGTGTGCTGCGTTTATGGATGTGCCTGACCCACTGGGCAAAATTGAAAGCAAATAAGAATTAAAAGCAAGTAAAAGAGGAAACTATTATGTCCGACAAACTCGTCGCCCTAGTCACCGGGGCCAATCAGGGCATCGGCCTACAAATCGCAAAAGACCTTACAGCACATGGCTTCACCGTGCTGGTTGGGTCGCGTAGTTTCGAGAAGGGCGAGGGTGCCGCAAAGAGCATTGGAACAGATGCCCACGCCCTTCAGCTTGACGTCACGGATGCGGCTTCTGTCGCCGAGGCGGCAGAGCGCATCCGAACTGAGTTCGGCCGTCTCGATGTACTCATCAACAACGCGGGCATCTCGCACGCGGGCAAGCCGGGTATGCCGCTTTCTGAGGCCGCGAAGTCCGGGATGCTAACCACGGCGTCTCTCGACGACGTGCGGGCGGTGTTCGAGACCAACGTGTTCGGCATCATTGCCGTCACGCAGGCCATGCTGCCGCTCCTGCGGGAAGCGCCCGCCGCCCGCATCGTCACCGTCGGGAGTACCGCCGGATCACTGACGTGGAACTCGGACCCGACAAACGAGCATCGCGCCATGTTCGGCACCTACTCTGCGTCGAAGACGGCGTCTCATGCCGTGACGCTCGCCTTTGCCTTCGCCCTTGAGTCAGAAGGCATCAAGGTCAGCATTGCGTGCCCCGGTTTCACCTCAACAGCCCTCAACAACTTCGCGGGCACGCGCACCGTCGAACAGGGCGCACGGGAAGCCGTTCGTCTCGCTCTCCTCGGCGCAGACGGCCCAACCGGCACGTTCTCAGACGAAGACGGCCCGGTGGCTTGGTAATCAATAGTAAATGGAGCATCACATGAACAGCAAAGTCTGGTTTATTACCGGCACTTCACGCGGATTTGGCCGCATCTGGGCCGAAGCCGCGCTTGAGCGGGGCGACAAAGTGGCCGCGACGGCCCGCAACGCGGCAGATATGGCCGATCTCAAAGAACGTTTCGGCGACGCCGTGCTGCCGCTGGCGCTCGACGTGACGGATGCTGAACAGGTCAAGCAAGCCGTTCAGGAGGCGCACGCGCACTTCGGCAGGCTGGACGTTGTCCTGAACAATGTCGGTTACTCTCTGGTCGGCACGGCTGAAGAGCTAAAGGAAGACGACGTTCGCGCCATGTTTGATGCGAACTACTTCGGCACCCTTCGGGTCATTCAGGCCGCCCTGCCGCTGCTGCGGGCACAGGGCAGCGGGCATATTATCGGTGTTTCCAGCGGTCTAGGTCTGGTCGCGGTCCCGGTCATCGGCTCCTACTGTGCCACCAAATGGGCCTTTGAAGCCCTGCACGAAAGTCTGGCACAGGAGGTCGAGTCGTTTGGGATTAAAGTCACCCTGGTGGAGCCGGGAGCTTACGCGACTACCTTTGGCAGCCCCGAGTCGCTGAAAAGGGCGGAGGGAATGGACGCCTACGCCCCGCTGCGGGAGCAGATATTTGGCAATCTCTCCACGCAGAAGCGCGGCAACCCGCAGGCGACCGCCGAAGCAATGCTCACGCTTGTAGACGCGGAAGACCCGCCGCTGCGCGTTTTCCTGGGCAGCGAGAACTTGCCGATGGTGCGTGCGGCCTATGCAGAACGCCTCGCCACCTGGGATGCCTGGGCCGACGTCTCCAATGCCGCACAGGGCTAGGGCACGGTTTAGCGCACCAGCCCGCCGCCGCGCAGGGACTTCAGCACGACGTCCTCAAACGGCATCGCCGTGGACGACCGCACGTAATCCATGCCGTAGCGGTTTGCCATCGCTTGCAGGCCGTCGCAAAACTGTTTCAGGCTCGCGTTGTACTGTGCCAGCAGCGCGGGCGAGAGGCTAACTTCGCGGGCCGCGCCGGTTTCGGAGTCTAAGAGCCGCAGGTCCCCGGTCAAAGTCGGGGCCAGCTCTTCGGGGTCTAAAACGTGCAGCAGCACCACTTGAAACCGGCGAGACAGGAGAGCCTGAATGCCCTTGACATGGGTTTCATCAAAGAAGTCCGAGATCACCACGGCAATCCCGCCGCCTTTGGCACGGTTCGCGTACTGCGACAGCGCCTCCCCCAGCCGCGTCCCGCCGCCTGTCGGCAGTTTCGTTTCCAAATAATTAAAGAACGGAAAAATGCCCGGCTTGCCCCGGAGCGGCGGCAGGCGCTCGCCAAGGCCCTCGCCGAGCGACGCCAGCAGCACACGGTCGTACTCGGACAGCGCGACATACCCCAGCGCCGCCGCCAGCCGCCGGGCGTAGTCGGCTTTGGTGAGCGGGCTGCCAAAGTTCATGCTCTGACTCGTATCAACCAGCAGGTGGATTGACAGGTCTTCCTCTTCCACGAACAGCTTCAGGAACAGCTTTTCCAGCCGCCCGTAGGCTTTCCAGTCCACATAGCGCAGGTCATCGCCGAGGGCATACTCGCGGAAGTCGGCAAACTCAATCGACGACCCGCGCTTGTGGGAGCGCCGCTCGCCTTTGGTTTGCCCTGCCAGAATGCGCCGGGAGGCCAGGCTGAGGGCTTCCAGCTTTTTAAGAAACGCAGGGTCGAGCAGTGTTTGTGGGTTAGGCATGGTTTGGTCAATCGAACGGACAAGGACCCCCTAGCCCCCAATTCTAGGGGAACCAGAGTAGGGGCGCGATTTGTCGCGCCCTCTTGTCCTAATTATCCGGCTCCCCCAGAATTGGGGGCGGGGGGCCTCTACACCGGTAGGTACGTCTTTAAAATCACCGCGTCCTCACCCTCCGCGTCCAGCGTGTACTCGCCGAGCGACGCCGGGACAAGGTACGACCGGCCCCGCGCCAGCGTCGTGCCGCCAATCGTGGCCGTACCGCCATGCACGAACAGATGGTGAAAGCCGTCGGCGAGCGACTGCGGCAGGGACTTGCCGGCGGTGACCGTCACGCGGTCCAGATTGAAGTACGGGGTGCGGAACAGCCGCTCGGTTTTGCCGCCGTCCGCCTCGGCAATCACTTCGGGCTTGCGGATATGCCGGGACAGCTCGTTATGCTCCGGGTCCGGGTTAATCGTCGTCAGATAGTCCGCAACATGCGTGGCCCGCAGCGTGCCGTCATCCAAAATCTTGCCCTTGTCAAAGCCGCGCATGGAGCATTTGTCGTCAGGCACATCCACCTGCACTTCGTAGACCAAATTGCCGTCCGGGAACCGCTCCGAGTCATCCTCCCACGAATGATGAATGGCCCCCGGCGTCAAATCAATCACGTCGTCGGTCTGCGCGACCACGGTGTTGACATACGCGAATGGGTCCAGGGCGCTGATGCGCTCCTGCGCCTGAGCGCGGGCATTTTCCAGCGTCAGCCTCCCGTTTTTGATCTCCTGCGACAGCCGCTTCATCTCGTCATCGAGAGTATGCAGAACGCGCTTGTAGGCTTCAAAATCCGTGCCTGCTTTCAGGCCAAACGTATACAAACCCGGCGCGAGATAGAACCACGCTTCGGGCTTGGGTATCCATTGCCCCAGCGTCTTGCCTTCGGGCAGATGCACCTGAAACGAGTTGCTTTTCGCCTGCGTCAACTTGATGAGAAGCGACAAATCGGCCCCGTGCGCGTCCAAAACTTTCTGCCCCAGCACCGCCGCCGGGTCTTGTTGGATCAACTCGGCCAGCGCCACCACAGCCCCGCCGTCGGGGTCAATCAGCTTGGATGCCTTCGCCAGCTCATACGACTGCCCAACTTTCTTATCTTTCCACCGCACGTCGTCGGTCAGCCCCTTCAAGTCAATAATATAGCGCCCGCCCCACGACGGCTGCTCAATCAGCTCATCCTGCACCTGCCACGGCGCTTGCGTAATTTTGGTCATCTGTGTCCTCCCATCTCCGTTATATTCGGTCTGTTATACCCGGCTCGAGCGGCGCGGGGAACGTCATCCGCTCATAAACCTCCGCCAGCGGCAGCATGATTTCCAGCGACTCCAGTCGGATTTCGCCGTCCAACCCGCCGACGCTTTCGTAGAGCCATAGCCCGTTGTCCTGCCGGGTAAACCGCTCCACACGCGGCGTGCCTGCCGACACCAGCACATACTCTTGCAGACTGTCCAGCCCCTGATACAGCGTCCACTTCGCCCCCCGGTCATACGACTGTGTGGAGTCCGACAGCACTTCGACAACCACCAGCGGGTTCAGCAGCACATCGCCGTCCCGGTCCAGAAACTCCGGCTCCCCGCACACCACAGTCACATCGGGATAGGTATAGAGGCCATTTGCACGGACCAGCACCTTCATGTCGCTGGGGTACGTCTCGCAGGGCCGCCCGTCCAGCCGGTTCCCCAGACGGCGTACCAGATTACCGACCAGCACATTATGGCGGCGGCTGGCCCCCGCCATCGCAAATATCTGGCCGGAGAAATACTCACTCTTGAAATCGGCCTCGCGCTCGGCCTCCAGATACTGCTCCGGCGTCACATACAACGCGGCTAACGCAGACATGGTGGGTCTCCTTTCACGGCTGATGCTCAAGAATATACTGCTTGAGTTCGGCTTTGTAGTAAGCCAGCCGCCCTTCCAGACAGCAGGCAATGGCTGTGCCATCCTGGTAGATCAGCGTTTCTAATGCTTCGCGCAGAGGCATTTCCTGCTGATCCAATTCACGCTCCGGGGAAATCAAATAGCACGTCGGCCCTGCGCCCTTGCGCCGCAGTAATTGTTCCACACGATCAGAAGTGTGATGACGGTTTTCAATGCGAGTGGCCCGCTCAGAAATTATATCAAGGTTGTGGTAAAGCACTCTGAGGATTTTTTTCCTGCGGCTCGGACTTGCCAAAAACTGCAAATACCGGTCCCGTTTGTCCGACACGATAAAAGCGCGGACAAAGGCTTCTTCTTGAGCTGTATTCATGTTATGGATGCGCGTTCGGGTTATCCACGGCCAGCCCCTCGGCGGACGCGGCGGCGTTGAGGTCGTTGTCCGCCGAAATAAAGATAAGAAGCGGTATCGTCACGCGCTGACGCTGGATTTGCAGCGCAGTCGCTAATTGGACAGCATCGTAGCCGCGCAGTCCATATTTTTCGGTTAGGTCCATTGCGAGTTTGATGACAGCAAGGGTAGCCGGGACGGCATAATATCCCCGGTCGAAGTCATAGCGAAAGTTTGCAATAGCCGTCGTGGCGTCCGGCAGAGTGGTTGTTTTGCGCCGAACACGCAGGGTAATAGCCGCGACGATTTCAGCCCCTGCAATCTGAGCGATGTAGAGCGTGTTTCCAGAAACAGGCGCGGCCAGACCGCGCAGCCAGGGTGTGCCAGTCTCCACTACATATCGCTTGACAAGGCCGCTGCTGTCCAGAAAATAAACGGCCATTCAGCGCCGATCCCGAATAATGGTTTCCGAAAGCGGCTCTCCGTCTATCGTAATGGCAGGCGGCTCAATATAATCTTCGGGATAGCCCTGCGGAATGTGGTCAAGCATTCCCTGTGCCAGCAAATGCCGGGCAAATTGACGCTCTTGGTCCAAAGGCGTCTCTGAAAGTGCGTCGGCTCCGAGCATTGCCCGAAGCTGTGCCTGCTCTTTGCCGGTCAGCGTTCTGATCTGCTGTGCAAGCTCTTCCACTGTGGCTACCATGATTGTTTCCCCCCGCTTATCCCTTTGCTTCTATTATACACTATGCCGCCCCGCCCGTGTGCGTTCTCTCCCGGCGAGTTGGGGTATGATAGCAGGGTTATTCAACGAGGAGAAACACTGCATGAACGCCGTACGCGCAAACACGATCTGGTTTGTCACGGGAAGCCAGCACCTTTATGGGCCGGAGACGCTGGAATTGGTCGCCCAGCACTCCCGGCAGATGGCCTCCGGGCTGGATGCCGACCCCGCTATCCCGCTCAACATTGAGTTCAAGCCCGTGCTGACCGGGCCGGATGCCATTCGGACGCTCTGCCGGGAAGCCAGTGCCGACGATACCTGCGCCGGGCTGATTACGTGGATGCACACGTTTTCCCCGGCCAAAATGTGGATCGGCGGGCTGACCGAGCTGCACAAGCCGCTGCTGCACCTGCACACGCAGTTCAACCAGGACATTCCCTGGAGCGGCATTGATATGGACTTCATGAACTTGAATCAGGCCGCGCACGGTGACCGGGAGTTCGGGTTTATCACGGCCCGGCTGAACATTCCCCGCAAAGTCGTGGCAGGCTACTGGGAAGACCCGAGTATTCGGCAGGACATCGGCGCGTGGGCGCGGGTGGCGTCGGCGTGGGTGGCGGGCCGCAATCTCAAAGTGGCGCGGTTTGGCGACAATATGCGTCAGGTGGCTGTCACCGAGGGCGACAAAGTCGAGGCGCAGATCAAGTTCGGCTGGTCGGTCAACGGCTACGGTGTTGGCGATCTCGTCGAGCGGGTTAATGGCTTCTCAGACGCCGAAGTGGACGCGCTGATGAGCGAGTACGCCGCGCACTACGACTTTGCCGAGGGTGTTCAGAGCAACGGCCCGGCGCGGGACCGGGTGCGGGAGCAGGCGCGGATTGAGCTTGGAATGCGGGCGTTCCTGACCGAAGGCGGCTTTGAGGCGTTCACGACGACGTTTGAAGACCTGCACGGGCTGGCCCAATTGCCGGGCTTGGCCGTGCAGCGGCTGATGGGCGACGGCTACGGCTTCGCGGGCGAGGGCGACTGGAAGACGGCGGCGCTGGTTCGCACCATGAAAACGATGGCGGCGGGCCTGCCCGAAGGCACGTCGTTTATGGAAGACTACACGTACCACCTCGCGCCGGGCAAAGAGCAGGTGCTGGGGTCGCATATGCTGGAAATCTGCCCGTCGATTGCCGCGACTCGTCCGCGCATTGAAGTTCACCCACTGGGTATTGGCGGCAAGGCGGACCCGGCCCGTCTGGTCTTTGACGGCGCAAGCGGCCCCGCCGTAGTGGCCTCGCTGATTGACCTCGGGACGCGCTTCCGCTTGATACTCAGCGAAGTGGACGCCGTGCCTGCCGTGGAGCCGATGCCAAATCTGCCCGTGGCGCGGGTTCTATGGGAGCCGCGCCCGTCCCTTCGTGTGGCTGCTGAAGCGTGGATACTGGCGGGGGGCGCACACCATACGGGCTTCTCGCTGGCCCTGACCGCCGCACAGATGATTGACTGGGCGGAAATGGCAGGCGTGGAGTACGTGCTGATTGACGCGGACACAAAGACGCGCACCTTCCGGCAGGAGCTGCGCTGGGGCGCGGCGGCATGGCGGTAGGAGGCCCCCTAGCCCCCAATTCTAGGGGAACCGGATTAGGACAGGACGGGCTTTCTGCTAACTTCTAGCTCCCCAGAATTGGGGCGGGGGGGCCTCTCTTTCAGAAAGCAATTCACCATGCAAGCGACAATGCAGTCAATGGCGCTCACCGGAACGCGGCGGATGGAGCCGCGTACTGTGCCTGTTCCCGCGCTCGTCAACGACTCTGACGTTCTCATCAAAATGGCCCGCGTAGGCGTCTGCGGCTCGGATGTGCATTACTTCGCGGAAGGCGGCATCGGCAGCCAGCGGGTGCAGTATCCGTGGACCGTCGGGCACGAAGGGGCGGGCGTAGTCACAGAAGTCGGCGCGGCGGTGACACGGGTGGAACCGGGTGACCGAGTGGCGATTGACCCGGCCCAGCCCTGCGGCGTGTGCGATCAGTGCCAGGCAGGCCGCCCGCATACCTGCCGCCGTTTAGACTTTCTGGGCTGCCCCGGTCAGGTGGAAGGCTGCCTGTCTGAGTACCTGGTGATGCCGGAAGGAAGCTGCTACCCCATCCCCGATTCGATGACGCTGGAAGAAGCGGCGACCGTGGAGCCGCTGTCGATTGGCCTGTATGCGTGGACGCTGGCTGACTTAGCGCCGGGCGCGTTCATTGGCATTCTGGGAGCCGGGCCGATTGGCCTGAGCGTCCTCCTGCCCGCCAAAGCGGATGGCGTGGGCCGGGTGTATCAAACAGACAAAATTGACGCCCGCCTCGCCGTCGCCCACAAAGCCGGAGCCGACTGGACCGGAAACCCAGACACCGTAGACGTAATAGCCGCCGTTACCGAGCGCGAGCCAAAACTGCTGGACGCGGTGTTTGAATGCAGCGGCGAACAGGACGCGATGGATCAGGGCGTGGAGCTTCTCAAGCCCGGCGGAACGCTGCTGCTCATCGGCATTCCCGGCGCGACCAACCGCGTGTCGTTTGACATCAACCTGCTGCGCCGTAAAGAGCTGCGGATACAGAACGTGCGCCGTCAAAACGGCTGCGTACAGCCCGCAATTGATTTGATTGCCAGCAAAAAGATTGATATTAGCCCAATGATCACGCACCGCCTGCCGTTCGCCCGTACGCCGGAAGGCTTTGACATGGTGGCGGGGTATAACGACGGCGTGGTCAAGGCGATGATTGAGATCGGATAGGAACCTACCTTCCTTGCTTCGCAGGGTCCTTCCTAAAGGAAGGATTAGGAACAGAGATAAAAGGCTGACGAGTTTATCTGTATCCTCCCTTTAGGGAGGACCCTGCGAAGCAAGGAAGGTAGGTCTCCGGCCTGACACACCAAAGGAGACAACACTTGCCTGCTTATAGCATTGGACTGGATTACGGCACGAACTCGGTGCGCGGCCTGCTGGTCAGCACGCAGACCGGCGAAGAAATCGCAGCGTCCGTGTTTCCCTACCCGCACGGCGAGGCAGGGATTGTTTTGGACCCGCGTGACCCCGATTTAGCGCGGCAGCATCCGCAGGACTATCTGGACGGGGCCGAGGCCGTCATCCGGGGCGTGCTGGCAAAAGCCAAACTAAGGCCCGGTTTTGAACCGAGTCAGGTGGTCGGGCTAGGTGTGGACACGACCGGCTCGACGCCGCTGCCAGTCAACGCCGAGGGCGTCCCGCTGGCGCTGACGCCGGAGTTTGCGGACAATCCCGGCGCGTATGTCTATTTGTGGAAAGACCACACGGGACACGCCGAGGCGGCGGAAATCACTCAGCTGGCCTCGGAAATACGCCCGGAGTATCTGACTAAATGCGGCGGGATTTACAGCGCGGAATGGTTCTGGGCCAAAATCCTGCGCTGCCTCCGCGCCGACCCGGACGTGTTTGATGCGGCGTGCACGTGGGTGGAACATGCCGACTGGCTGCCCGCCGTGCTGACCGACACGACCCACCCGGACACACTCAAGCGCGGCATCTGCGCGGCGGGGCACAAAGCCCTGTTTCATCCCGACTGGGGCGGCTATCCCGACGCCAAGTTTCTGGCGCGGCTCGACCCAAAATTAGCCCGCCTGCGGGCGGCGCTTCCCGATACCGCCTACGCCGTCGGCCAAAAAGCGGGCACACTGTCTGCCGAATGGGCCGAGCGGACGGGGCTGCCGGAAGGCATTCCCGTGTCGGTGGGGGCGTTTGACGCCCACCTCGGCGGCATCGGCTCGGGCATCGGGCCGGGCACGCTGGTTAAGAATATCGGCACGTCCACCTGCGACATGATGGTGTCCCCGCTGGACTCGGAAATGCCCGATATTCCCGGTCTCTGCGGGGTTGTCCCCGAGTCCATCCTGCCCGGCTTTTACGGTCTGGAAGCGGGGCAGTCCGCTGTCGGCGACATTTTCAACTGGTTTGTCAATGTTGTTCAGCCTGCCGGGTTGGGCCATCAGGAATTGACCGAAGGCGCGGCGAAGCTTCAGCCCGGCGAAAGCGGCCTGCTGGCTTTGGACTGGCACAACGGCAACCGGACCATCCTGGTGGACCAACGGCTGACCGGCGCAGTGCTGGGATTGACCCTCTACACAACGCCCGCCGAGCTGTACCGGGCGTGGATTGAAGCGACGGCGTTCGGGGCACGGGTGATCATGGAGCGGTTTGAGGAATACGGGCAGGCGGTGACGCAGATTGTCAACTGCGGCGGCATCTCGGTCAAGAACCCGCTGGTGATGCAGATTTACGCCGATGTGATGGGCCGCCCTATCGCTATTTCCAGCAGCGGGCAGACGGCGGCCCTCGGCGCGGCCATTGCCGGAGCCGTCGCAGGCGGCGCGTTCGACGGGTTCGCCGAAGCGATGGACACGATGACTTCCTTGCTGCCGCGTGTGTTCTCGCCGGACCCCGCCCGCGCCGCCGTCTACAGCCGCCTGTTCGCGTTGTACCGGGCCGTCCACGATGCCTTCGGCGTGCGCGGAACGCAGTCAGATGTGTCGGGCGTCCTGAAAGAGCTGCTGACCATCCGGGACGAGGTGCGCCGTGGCTGACACATCGTTTGACGCACTGAAAGAAGCCGTCTACGCCGCCAACATGGCCCTGGTAAAAGCCGGGCTTGTGGTGCTGACCTGGGGCAATGCCAGCGGCGTGGACCGCAAGCGGGGCGTCGTCGCCATCAAGCCCAGCGGCGTCGCCTACGACGCTCTGCGGCCCGAGGCCATTGTGCTGGTGTCTCTGAAAACGGGCCTGCCGCTGCCTGGCGAAACTCTGCGGCCTTCGTCGGACACGCCTACCCATGTCTGCCTGTATCAGCGGTTCACCGGCATTGGCGGCATCGCGCACACGCACTCGCGCTATGCAACCTCCTGGGCACAGGCGGGCCGCGAAATCCCCTGCTACGGGACCACGCACGCGGACACATTCCACGGGGCCGTGCCCCTCTGCCGCGCCCTGACGCCGGAAGAAATCGCGGCGGCGTATGAGTGGAACACCGGCGTCGCCATTGCCGAGCATTTCGAGCGCGGCGGCCTGAACCCCACCCACGTCCCCGGCGTCCTGCTGCCGTTCCACGCCCCCTTTGCCTGGGGCGAGACGCCCGCGCTGGCCGCTGAACACGCGGTGATTGTGGAGGAAACGGCGGCGCTGGCCTGGCACACGGAACTGCTGAACCCGCAGGCGGCGACGGCCCCAGAGGCGATTATGAACAAGCATTTCGAGCGCAAGCACGGCAAAGACGCCTACTATGGGCAGCCGAAGTAGAGGCCCCCCCGCCCCAATAATGGGGAGCCAGAAGTGAGGGGTAGGGGCGCTGCTTGCCGCGCCCTCTTTTCTTACCGCGCCCTCCTATCCGTCTTATTCTGGTTCCCCCATTATTGGGGGCTAGGGGGTTCCCTGCCCTCATTTCGGCTTTGAGTGCGGGAGCGGCGTCGGGTAGGCCACAGCCCCCATCATAGGCCTCGGGGGAAGCGATGGCGCTCCCGCTGTCCACCCGTGTGGCGGCAGGGCGGGATTGCCCATCAAAATGGGCTGGGGCGACGGGGCTGTATGCGGCTTGGCGGGAACGCTTGCCTTGTGCGGATGGGGCGGCGCGGCGGTTTTCGGCACGTTCTTCGTGACGGCGTGTGCGGTTTCGCCGCGCCACAGTCCGGTCACACAGGCCAGCGCCAGCGCGGCGGCCCAGGACAGCTTGCGGGCCGCTTTCAGCCGAAACATCCGTAGGCCCACCGGGCAGTCCTGCGTCAGCACCGTGCCGTCAGCACGGGTGTAGAAGCGCACGCAGAGATGGCCTTCATGTTCTAAAATCACCGCCTCCGCCTGAGCGCGGGTCATCTCGGACAGGTTGTAAACGTTCAAACGGCACTCGCCGCAGTGGCGCACCTGAGCATCGCCGGTCATGGCGTCCCAATCGGCGCGGCAGGGTTTGGCGACTTGAATAGTTTCCAGCGGAAGCATGGGCGTTGTCTCCTTTGTTGGCTTATGACGGCTTAGACCCTGGGGACAAAGCGGGGCTTCAATCGGAGAAACGCGGGGCTGAACCCCCGCGCTTTAAAAGTGCAAGCCCCCGCCTGCGCGGGCGAAGATTAAAGACAGAAAGAGCTAACTTCTGATGCCCTTACCCTCGGGGAATTGCTTTTTCGAAGCATGGGGGTTCAGCCGCGTGTCTCCCTCTTACCACTATGCAGCCAATCACCACCTACAGCGACCTGACCCCCGAGGCCCTTGCGCCGCTTGGCTTTGACAACCCGGCGCAGGCGTGCCGCCTCTTGCAGGGCATGGCCGGGCATGATGTCCCGGATACGCTCTTTGAAGCCGTCCTGCAAGCCGTAGTGCCGGTGCTGGCCCAGAGCGCCGACCCGGACCGGGGGGTCGCAAATCTCGGACGCTGGACCGAAGCGGTCGGCAGCCGCGCCCCGTTTTATCGACAGCTTGCGTTTGACCCTGCAGCCGCCCCCGCGCTGCTGACCGTGTTTGCCGCCTCGCAGTTCTTCGCCGATTTGCTGATACAGACCCCCGAGTACTTAGAAGTGCTGACCAACCCCACCGTTCGGGACCGGGCGCGGGACGCTGAGGCCCTATGGGCCGATTTGTGCCGGCGCGTCGGCATCGCCAAGACGCCCAACGCGAAGCGCGATGCCCTGCGGCGGTTCAAGCCGCCGGAAGTATTAAGAATCGGAGTGCGGGACCTGCTCGGCTACGCCACAATGCCCGAGACGGCGCGGGCCATCAGCGACTTTGCCGATGCGTGCGTTCGCATGGCCTGGCAGATTTGCGCGGACGAGCAAGGGCAGCCGGACGCGGCGTTTGCCGTTTTGGCGCTGGGCAAGGAAGGCGGGCGGGAGTTGAATTATGCCTCGGACATTGATTTGATTTTCGTGCATGGCGACGCCCTGCCCGCTGCGACGGCCATCAAGCTCGGCGAGGCCGTGCGCGACGCTTTAGCGCGGGCGACCGACGCGGGCTTTGTGTTCCGGGTGGACCTGCGCCTGCGGCCTGAAGGACGCTTCGGGCCAGTGTCCCGCTCGCTGTCCTCGTGCCGGGCCTACTACGAGTCGTGGGCGGAACCCTGGGAGCGGCAGGCATTGATGAAGGCACGGTGCGTGGCCGGGGACCCCGCCGTCGGCGCGGCGTTTCTGGCGATAGCCGAGCCGTTCGTGTACCGAACGCGGGTGGAAGAAGCGTTTGTGGAGAATATTCGCGCCAACAAGCGGCAGCTAGAGCAGAAAGTAGCGCGGGCGGGCGAGGCCGAGGTCAACGTCAAAGAAGGCGTCGGCGGAATCCGGGACGTCGAGTTTGCCGTGCAGCTCTTGCAGCTCACGGCGGGCGGGGCGCGGCCCGCCCTGCGCGGCGGTAATACTTTAAACGCCCTCACCGCGCTGGCCGACGCGGACCTGATTTCGGACGCCGAACGGAACACGCTGGCCGAATCGTATGAGTTTCTGCGAACCGTGGAGCATCGCCTGCAAATCCGCGATGAGCTGCCGGTGCGGGACATCCCCCGCGAGCCTGCGGAGTTGCGCCGCTTCGGGCGGCGGCTGGGCTATGCGGACGGCGCGGCATTTCTCACCGACTACCGGCGGCACACGGCGCGGGTTCACACGCTGTTTGCACGGCTCTTTTATGGCACGGCCCCCGCCGCTACCGTAGCGCCACACGAGCCGCTGTCCGAATGGGTATTAGCCCCTGACGACCCCGCCGCGCAGAGTTCTCTGCGTGAGGCGCTCACGGCGCGGGGTTTCCAAGACCCGGACGCCGCGCTGACCTTGCTATCCCGCGCCGTGTCCGGCTCGCGCTACGGCGGCATCTCGCCCGAGGCGCGGGACGCCTTTGCCGCGCTGGTTCCGCCCCTGCTGGACGGCGCGGCGGCGACGCCTGACCCCGACGCCGCCCTGCGTGGGCTGGACGCTTTGGCCGATGCCGTTCCCTCCCGTGCCGCCCTGTTTGCGACGCTGGCCGAAAGCTGGGGTTTCCTGCCGCGCCTGTGCGGGCTGGCTGCCAGCAGCCCCCCGCTCTGGCAGGTGCTGCTCAGTCATCTGGAGCTTTTAGATGGCCTCGCCGATGACGAAGCAATGGACGCCCCACCGACGTTCTCGCCCGCCCACACCGTGTTGCAGATTGCGGCAGGTGTGCGCCGCGCCCGCCTCAAAACCGCCGCCCGCGACCTGTGGGGGCTGGCGAACACGCCGACCATTCTGGCCGAAACTGCCCGCACCGCCGAGGCGACTCTGGAAAACGCCCTGACGCTGGCGCGGGCCGAGACGGGCTTTACAGGCCGCTTCGCCGTAATTGGCCTCGGCAAGCTGGGTGGGAATGAACTCAGTTACGGCTCGGATTTGGACGTGCTGTATGTCGCGGATGCCGAAGAGCTGACCCCGGCAGCGCGTCTGGCCGAGCGGACGCAGCGGCTCTTGAAGGACGAATTAGGCAAGGCGAGCGTCGGCATCGAAATGGACGCCCGCCTGCGCCCTCACGGCAATGACGGGCCGCTTGTGCTGGATATCGACTCCTACCGCCGCTACTACGCCGAAGCCGCGCAGACATGGGAGCGGCACGCCCTGCTGAAAGCCCGCCCTGTTGCCGGAGATGCTGAATTGGGCGCTGAGTTCGCCGCGCAGGCAGACGCGGCTGTGTATGGCACGCCGTTCACGGATGCCCAAATCGAAGACGTCCGGGCCATGAAGCGGCGCATTGAAACCGAGCGCCTGAAGTCGCCGACCGACTTGAAACTCGGCCCCGGCGGCCTGTTGGACATCGAGTGGACCGTTCAGCTTTTGCAGCTTCGCCACGCCTCCCGCCGCCCGCGCTTGCGGACCCCGAACACATTAGACGCCCTGCGCCGCCTGCGCGACGACGCGCTTGTGACGCAGGCCGACTGGGAAACGCTGTCGGAAACTTATGTGTCTTTGCTGACCCTGCGGAACCACCGCTACTTGAAATCAGGCGTGTCTCAGGACGCACCGCTCGCCCTGCCGGACGATTTGACGGCGCGGCGAGCTGCCGTGCGGGCGGTCTGCTGGCGCGTATTTTACGAGGAGCTGCTCACGCCTTCGCCGTGAACATCCGCCGGATAATCTCTTCGGCTTCCACCTCGTCAATAGCGATGTCGGCGACGGGCAGACGGGTCAAAATGGCCCCCGCCGCACGGGCGCTTTCGGAGCGGGGGACTTCCACCGTCGCATGGCCGCCGTCGAAAGAAATCACTTTGCCGAACGGGGACAGCTCGGACTCGGACACGGACCGCTCAAAGGTCAGCCGCAGCAGCTTGGAGTCCGAATACTGGGCCACGAGCTTGTCTAAGCGGTCATCGTACTTCACGATGCCGTGGTCAATGATAATCACGCGGTCGCAGAGCGCCTGAATGTCCTGCATATAGTGCGAGGTCAGAATAATCGTACTGCCTTCGCGCTCCTGAAACGTCTTCAAGAACTCCCGCACCCGGCCCTGCGAGACCACATCCAGCCCAATCGTCGGCTCATCTAAATACACCACTTTTGGGGCATACAAAAGCGCGGCGACCAGCTCGCACTTCATCCGCTCCCCAAGAGACAGCTTGCGAACCTGCGTGGACAGCAGCGGCCCCAGCTCCAAGAGCGCGGTCAGCTCCGTCACGCGCTTTTGATAGACAGCATCGGGCAGCTCATAGATTTCTTTCAGGAGCAGGAACGAGTCCACGGCAGGCAAGTCCCACCAGAGCTGGTTTTTCTGGCCCATCACCAGCGACACCTGCCGAAGATACGAGTTTTTGCGCTCCCAGGGCGTGTACCCCAGCACCGTTGCCCGGCCCGAGGTCGGATACAAAATCCCCGACAGCATCTTCAGCGTCGTCGTCTTCCCCGCCCCGTTCGGCCCCAGAAAGCCCACAATCTCGCCCGGCTCAATGGTGAACGAGACGCCTTTGACGGCCTGCACGCTGACCGTCTGGCGCGTGTACAAAGATTTAATCGTTCCGGCCAGGCCTGGCTCTTTTTTCATCGAGGTGAACGTTTTGGTGAGGTCTTGAACTTCAATCACAGGAGGCATACGCAGAGGATACCTCAAATCGGCAAACTAAAAAGCAGGGAACTAACGATTGCATCTTGTTGGTACACCCGGCATGAATGATGTCACGGTCGGCAATGAAGCCTCAAGGCGGGCTGTCTTTGCGGCCCTTGCCGCAGAACACGAGCCTGCGCTGATGCGGACGGCTCTGCGGCTGTGCCGGGGCCACCACGACCGGGCGCAGGATTTGGTGCAGGACACCCTGATCCGAGCGTACTCGGCCTTTCTGGCCGGGAAGCTGGACGAGACACGCGGGGCGAGGCCCTGGCTGGTGCGTATTCTAACCAACCTTTTTATCAACGACTATCAGCGGCGCAAAAAGTGGGAGGCGGACGTGGACTTTGAAACGCTTACGTCCGGCGGCGAGACCGGCCCGTCTTCCACGCGGGCCGCGCCCGAGGACGTTCCCGGCGTCGCCCTGCTGGCGCGGACGCTGGATGAGGAGCTGGAACAGGCGCTGGCAATGCTGTCCGAAGGTCTGCGCCTGTGCGTGGTGCTGGTGGATATGCAGGGGCTGGAATACGACGAAGCCGCCCGCGCCCTGGGCATTCCCATCGGAACCGTCCGCTCGCGCCTCGCCCGCGCCCGGATGAAGCTGCATGATCTTTTGCAGGATTTCGCCCGCCGCCGGGGCTATGCATAATCACAAAATTTTTTACCTAGCAAGGACAGCCGAGCATGAAACGAACCATTAACCTCGAAGACTTGAAGCCCTGCGCCCACATGAGAACCCTGGTATCCGCCTGGACCGACGGCACCCTGCGCGGCCTGCCGCGCTGGTACACGGAGGCCCACATCAAGGGCTGCCCGCAGTGCCAGGCGTCGCTGCCGTTTTTACGGTCATTGAAAGCGCGTGTCGGCGAGCTTGCGGAAGCCGGCCCCGCCCCGGAGCCGCTGACGGACACCCGCCGCCTGGCCGTGGAAATCGCCTGGGAGCAGGCCGAGAGCGTCCTTGCCCTTTCCACCTCCAATTCTGGGGGAGCTGGAAGTTAAGAGTGGGAGCAGAGGGCAGTTTGACAGCCCCGGCAGAAAAAAGTATAATTGTGGCTAAAGGAAACTTTGTCATGACACAGCCCACTTCTGAGCAGCCCTCCCTCACGCGCCGCCGCCTGCTGAAAACGGCGGCGGCAGGGACCCTCGCGCTGGCGCTGACACGCGGCGCGGCAGCCAAAGCCAAACAGACCGCCAAATCGTCTGGCGTCCTGCCCGCCCGGCCCGCCGACCGCGTCCTGCCTGTCGCTAAATCTCGCGCCGTGCCGTTTGACCTGGCCGACGTGCGCCTTTTGGACGGCCCGTTTCAGCGTGCCCAGACCCGCGACGGGGCGTATCTGCTGTTTCTGGAGCCGGACCGCCTGCTGCATAATTTCCATGTCAACGCCGGGCTGCCCCCGAAAGCGCCGATTTATGGCGGCTGGGAAAGCGAAGGCGTCGCCGGGCATATCGGCGGGCATTATCTGTCCGCGTGTTCGCAGATGTACCGCGCCACCGGCGACCCGCGCTACCGCGCCCGCGTGGATTACATGGTAGGCGAGCTGGCTCACTGTCAGGCGAGAGCAGATGATGGTCTGGTGACGGCCATCCCCGATGCCCAAACAATTTTTGCCAAAGTCGCCGCCGATGGAACCATGACCGGGTGGGTCCCGTGGTACACCATGCACAAGCTCTACGCGGGCCTGCGCGACTCGTATCAGCTTTGCGGAAACGAACAGGCCAAAGGCGTTCTCGTCAAGCTGTCCGACTGGGCGATAACCACCACCCACAATCTCACTGACGCGCAGATGCAGTCCATGCTGGAAACTGAACACGGCGGCATGGCCGAGTCGATGGCCGATGTCTATGCGATTACGAGCGACCCGAAGTACCTGACGCTGGCGCATCGCTTCACCCACCATGCCGTGTTTGACCCGCTGGCCGCCCGGCAGGACAAACTCGACGGCCTGCATTCCAACACGCAAATCCCCAAGCTCATTGGCTACGACCGCATTCATCAGCTCACGGGCGAAGCGTCTTATGGCATGGCCCCGCTGTTCTTCTGGCAGACCGTCACGGGCCGCCGCAGCTATGCCAACGGCGGCAACGGCGACTATGAGCATTTCTTCCCCGTGGACGATTTCGGCTCCCATGTGCAGTCCGACATCGCCACCGAAACCTGCTGCTCGTACAATATGCTGAAGCTCACGAGCGCCGAGTTTGCACGCGACCCCCGCGCCGCCTATGCCAACTACCACGAGCGCACGCTGTTCAACGCCATTCTGGCCTCGCAGGACCCGCAGACCGGCATGATGATGTACTATACGCCGATGAAGCCGGGCCACTTCAAGACCTACAATGACCCCACCAATGCCTTCTGGTGCTGCGTCGGGACTGGCATTGAAAACCACGCCAAATATGGCGACTCGCTGTATTTTCATTCGGCGGACGGCCACGCGCTGTATGTCAATCAGTTTGTTGCCTCGTCCCTGCGCTGGCGCGAGAAGGGTATCACGCTGACCCAAAAAACGCAGTTTCCCGAGCGCGACACCACCCGGCTGTCCCTGAGCTGCGCCGCGCCAACCTCGCTGTCGCTGAAAATCCGCCACCCGTTCTGGACTTCCGGCATGACGGTCGCCGTCAACGGCAAACCCGTCGCCGCCAAACCGGGCAGCGACGGCTACGTCACCGTCAGACGCACCTGGCAAACAGGCGATGTGGTAGACGTTCGCCTGCCCATGACGGCGCGTTTAGAGCCGCTGCCGCACGCGCCGCAAAAGCAGGCCGTGCTATTTGGTCCCCTGCTCCTAGTCGGCGCGATGGGCCGCGAAGGGATGGGGCCGAAGACCGACATCAGCGCCGATGCCGCCCCGCAGAACAACCGCCCCGCCCTGCCGGTCCCGGTGCTTGTGGGCAGCCCCGCCGAGATAACGCGCCGCGTTCGGCCTGTCACCGGCCACCCGCTGATGTTCCAGATGACCGGCGCGGACAGCGAAACCATCACGCTCCTGCCGACGCACCGGACGCACAATCAGCGCCTCAACACCTATTGGAGCGTCTATTCGCCCGAAGAATGGGCGCAGCGCAAGGCGCAATTAGCCCGCGACGAGGCCGCCTCACGGGTACTCGACGCCCGCACCCTGGACCGCTTCCTGCCCGGCAATCAGCAGTCTGAGGTGGACCATCAGCTCAAAAGTGCCAAATCGAACTTCGGCGAGTTCAACGGGGGCAACTGGCGCGATGCCTCGGACGGCGGCTGGTTCGAGTTCACGCTGAAGGCGGGCAATGGTCCGCTAACTCTGGTGTGTACCTACTGGGGCAGCGATGTGGGCGGGCGACGATTTGATATTCTCGTGGACGGCACACAAATTGCCACGCAGACACTGGACAGCAACGCGCCCGGCAAGCTCTTTGACGTGTCTTATCCCCTTCCGCCCGCACTGACGACGGGCAAAGCGACCATTGCCGTTCGCCTGCAAGCCAAACCCGGCATGACCGCCGGGGGCCTGTTTGGCTGCCGCCTGCTGCGGTCTGTGCCTGATACGACTCTGAAAGGCGCTGTATGAACTTTGCCGAACCACGCCTGAGCGGCAATCCCCTGTTTCCCGGCTGGTACGCCGACCCCGAAATCCACTGCTTTCAGGGCCGCTACTATATCTATCCCACCAACTCGCGCTCCTTCGATGAGCAGACATCCTACGAATGCTGGTCTTCGGCAGATTTGACCGACTGGCACAACGAGGGCGTCATTTTGGACTTCCAAGACGTGCCGTGGTCCACCAACTACGCCGCCTGGGCACCTTCCTGTGCCGAGGCAAACGGCAAATACTATTTCTACTTCTCCGCAGGCGACGGCGCGGGGCTGGGCGTCGCCGTTTCCGCCTCGCCCGCCGGGCCGTTTCGGGATGCCATTCAGCACCCGCTGGTTGGCTTCTACCCGCACGGGGCGCAGCCGATTGACGCGCACTGCTTCGTGGACGATGATGGACGAGCGTACCTTTATTTCGGCGGGCACGGGCACTGCGTGATGAGCCGATTGACCAAAACGCTCTGCGCGTTTGACTTAGACTTTCGGGAAATCACACCCACCAAAGACTACGTCGAAGGCCCGTTCATGGTCAAGCGTAAAGGTCGGTATTATTTGATGTGGAGCGAAGGCGGCTGGGGCGACCACACCTATGGGGCCGCTTACGGCGTCGGCGACAGCCCATTCGGGCCGTTTGAGTACGGCGGCAAGATTCTAGAAAACAACCCGGAAGTCGCGCAGGGCGCGGGCCACCATTCGGTGCTGAAACTGCCCGGAACCGAGGACGACTGGGTCATCTGCTACCACCGCCGCCCCCTCGGCGAGACCGACGCCAACCACCGCGTCGTCTGTCTGGATCGCCTGGTGTTCAGCGACGACGGCTCCATCGCCCCGGTGACGCTGACCCACACCGGCGTTCCCGCGCACCCGACCCTATGAAATCCACACACACATTGCTTCTCGCTTTGATGGCCGCCATCGCCCTGCCCCTCTGCGGCAGGGCCGCGCCGCCGGACCCATTTTCGTGGGGCGCGTCCCATGTCGCCGACGCAGGCTGGGGGCGCATGATCCACCTTGCCGATGGCCGCTGGCTGTCGGTGGGAACCCTGTACCTGTCCAAAACCACTCAGTTCTTGCAGCTTAAAATCAGCAGCGACAACGCCCGTACCTGGGCCACGCTGTCTACCGTCACCGAAGAAGGCCGGCAGATGGACAACGGCGAGTTGATCCAGCTTCCGAACAAGACGATTCTGCTAACGGGCCGCTCCGTGATTGACAAGCAAAGCTACCACCTGCCCGTGTATCAAAGCAAAGACGGCGGGGCGCACTGGAAATTCCTCAGCCAGATTGATACCAATGATGCCGTGGTGCAGGGAAATTCGCCCGGTCAGGGCCTGTGGGAGCCACACTTTTTTCGGCTGGGCGCCGGGTATCTGGCCGTCGCCTATGCCAGTGAAAATCACTCGGTGGGGACGCCTGCCTACAGCCAGACCTACAGCCAGATTTGCGCGGAGCGGGTTTCGGGGGACGGCGGGAAGAACTGGGGACCGGAGAGCGTTCTGGTCTCGCAGCCGGGCGGGGGCAGTCTGCGGCCTGGAATGCCGGTGGTGACACAGATACGTGATGGGCGCTATATCGAAGTCTCGGAGATTGTCGGCGTGGGCCAGGCCGACGTGTATTACAAAATTTCAGACGATGGCCTAATCTGGCCGCCTGGTCTTGGCACGCCGATCCCGGACCAGCACGCCGGTCCCTGGGTGGCTTCTCTCAGGGATGGCCGTCTGGTCGTTACCTCCTGTGCCAACCAGATTTCCTACAGCGACGATCTTGGCACGACCTGGACCCGCGCCGCGCCCGCCTGGGACATCGGCTTTGTCCTCTCCTGGCCCGCCGTCTACCAGACCGGCCCGAACGAGATTGCCGTAATGAACACTTATCGCGGCATCAACATCCGCTTCGGGGCATACCAGCCCCGGAAGTGAAGTGAAAGTCAGGGGATAGGAAGCGTGAGCATATAAGCCAGACGGTCTTCCAAAAGCTGCATATCTTCTGCGGAAAGCTGCCCGAGACGGCGCGTCAGGCGTTCTTTCTGAACGGTTAAAATCTGCCCCGCGTTGACTTCCGAAACTGTGGAAAGCCCATTTTCTTCTGAAGGGGTCACTCGTAGCATGGAAGGGTAGCCTCTGAGATGAGATGAAACAGCGCAAATAATGGTCACAGGATAGCCCGTCACGGAGTTGGCAATATCGTTTTGGATCACAACACTTGGCCGACGCCCGGCCTGCTCCGATCCCCGCGCCGGGTTCCAATCAGTCTCATAGATTTCGCCGCGCTTGATATTAGCTGCCAAAAATAACCTCACAGGCTGCGGGAATCGCATATTCGACATCTACGTCGCCATCGCGGGCCATTGCCTCAAACCCTGCCCGCCATTCCTGCTCTTTTTCCCGTGCGAGCCTCGCTTTGACGGCCTCGGCCAGATACAGATTGATACTAACGTCGTATTTTGCGGCGGCTTCTTTCACCTGCTCTAAAAGCTGTGGTTCGGCCCGAAACTGAATTGCGGCTATTGATGTTGCCATTGAAATTACCTCCTAATTGATACTATTTTATGATACCATAAAATAATATCAATAACCAGTCATTTTATTCTGCCACAGCACCCGAATATCCACGGCCCGCATTCCGGCGCGGCGGGCGGCTTCTAATCCAGGGTCACCGTCTTCGTAGACAATGCAGTCGGCGGGGGCGACGCCGAGGCGCTCGGCGGCGAGCAGGAACAAATCAGGGGCGGGCTTGCCATGCACCACATCATCGGCAGTGACAATGACCTCAAACAGCGGCAGCAGGCCGGTCGTGGTCAGGGTCTGCCGCACGATGCGGCCCATGCCGCTTGACGCCACGGCAATCGGCACTTTGCCGTGGTGCGCCCGCGCAATATCGGCGACAGCGGTGATTTCCTGAATGTCATGCAGGCCCTCGATATAGCGCCGCTCTTTTTCCTCCTGCGTCTTTGCGACATCCAGCCCGTAGGCGTGGTCGCGGTTCAGCGTCTCGATAATCGCCTGATTGGGCAGGCCGCCCATGTCTAAAAACGGCTGTTCGCCGATTTCGTGGCCGAAGGCGCGAAGTGTCGCCGCCCACGACCGGGCATGGGCGGGCATGGTGTCGGCCAGAGTGCCGTCACAGTCAAAAATCAATGCTCTGTAGGGCTGCGGCGGGGCAATGCGCGAGATGTCCATAGAGTGTCCTTCAGCAGAAAGTCTGGTGTTTCTGTTCGGCATCCCGGCCCGCGTTTCCTGCTTTCCGTCTTCGCGCCAGCGGCATGAACCGGCAAGCCACCTGTGCTGAATGATTTTGACATTCGCCGCCGTTTCCATAGGGGCAGTGTCGACAGAACGCCCAGCCCTCTCTAGAAAAGGGCCGGGCGTTCCGCGATCACTCGGTGATTATGTAGATGCTCTCGCACTTTCGGAAGCAAGGCAGCCATGCCCCCGGTGTTGATGTTTTCAAGACCGAGTGCGAAGGCCCTTCGCTTTGCGTCCCCGCGTTTCCACAGGTTTGCCTTTGTCGAGCAGCGATTGGGTGGGTCAGACACTTGTATTATGGGCAGGACGCGGCGCATCATTAGCCCGAAAAAGTACGGGGCTGCGTTTTCAATCTGATATTTTCAATCTCGCGGCGCGTCCTGCAAGGACGGGGCCAGAATGGCGACGCCGTGGGCGTCCAGCGTCAGCGAACCAGTCAGCGTCTGCCCGGTCAGCAGGTCGTCCTGATCGCCTTCCGGCAAAGCAACTGTGGCGGGCGCGACGGCGTGGTTCAGGACATACAGCAGCGTTTCGCCGTGCGGGGAGACACGCGGCATGACTTCCACGCCTTCCGGCAGACCGGGCAGGGGCGACTCAATGCCTTTGTCGGCGCATAACTTCGTGTACAGGCCCGTCAGCGCGTCGGGGTCGAGCGCGGTCGCCAAGTAGTAGGCGCGGCCTTCGCCGAAGGAGTTGACCGTCACGGCAGGCTCGCCCGCATAGAAGTCCGAGCCGTAGGTTGCCAGCACTTCCGCGCCTTCCGGGTGAATGCGGTCGCAGAGCAGGCGGCAGCCGTAAGAGCCGGTCAGGGGGCCGAAGGGCGTGCCAAACTCCACGGTGTTGGACTGCGCGTGGGTCAGCGCGTCAATTTCTTCGGACCAGATACCGAGCATCTTCCGCAGAGGACCGGGGTAGCCGCCGAGATACACGCGGTCGTTTTCGTCGACAAGGCCGCTGAAGAACGTCGTCACGAACGTGCCGCCATTTTGGACAAAGGCTTCCAGCTTCTCCGCGATGCCCGGCTTGACCATGTACAGCACCGGCGCAACAACTAGGTCGTAGCCGGACAGGTCGGCATCGGGCGAGACCACATCGGTCGGGATGCCGAGGTCATGCAGGGCGCGGAAATGGGCCTGACACTGCGGCACATACTTCAAATCCACGCTCGGGCCGCTGGAATACTCGATGCCCCACCAGTTTTCCCAGTCAAACAGCACTGCCGCACGGGCCGCGACCCGCCCGCCGAGGGTCTTTTTGCCCAGCGACTCTAATTCCCGGCCAAGCTGCGCGACTTCCTGAAAGACACGCGGGCGGCTTGTGCCGACGTGTTCCACCACCGCACCGTGATACTTTTCCGTCGCCCCGCGTGAGCGCCGCCACTGAAAATACATCACGGCGTCCGCGCCGTGCGCCATCGCCTGATACGACCACAGGCGCATGACGCCGGGGCGCTTCAGGGCATTGTGCGCCTGCCAGTTCTGCTGCGACGGGGTCTGCTCCATCAGCATAAACGGCATCCCCTCTTTGAGGCCCCGCATGAGCGAGTGCTGAAAGGCCATATCGGCGGGCGGCGCGTCTTTGCCGGGATACGAGTCCCACGACACCAAATCTAACTCTTTGGCCCACTTGTGATAGTCCAAAGTCTTGAACGTGCCCATCAGATTGGTCGTAATCGGCACACCGGGCGTGACTTCGCGCAAAGCGGCGGCCTCGGCCTTGAAGCAGTTCAGCAGGCTTTCGGACTGGAAGCGGTCGTAGTCAATCCGCATGGCCTGTACGGACCCTTCGCCGTTTTGAGTGGGCGTCTCCACCTGCGCCCAATCGGTGAGCGTGTGCCCCCAGAACGTCATGGTCCAGCGGGCGTTCAGCTCGTCCAAAGTGCCATAACGGTTTTGCAGCCACACGCGGAACGCCTCGGCGCAAAGGTCGCAGTAGCAGGTCCCGCCGTATTCGTTGCCGACGTGCCACACTTGCAGGGCCGGATGCGTGCCGTACCGCTCGGCGAGCTTCCGGGCAAGCCCCACCGAGAGCCGCCGGAAGTTCGGGGAGTTCGGGCAGAACGAGTGCCGGTTGCCGTGTTTGCGCCGGACGCCGCCCTGGCTCACGGTCAGCACGTCCGGGTACTTCTGGTCCAGCCAAGCGGGCTGCGAGGCGGTGGCTGTTGCCAGGCACACGGAGACGCCGCCCGCCCAGAGCTTGTCAATGACGGTGTCGAGCCAGTCAAAGGTCCAGGTGTCCTCGGCGGGCTGCACACTGACCCAGCCGAAGACGGGCAGCGTGGCGACATTGACAGACGCTTCGTTCATCAGCCGCACGTCTTCGTCCCAGATGGCTTCGGGCCACTGTTCGGGGTTATAATCTCCGCCGTGGAGAATGCCGGGAAAGCGCAGCGAGGGCGCGGGGGGTGCATTATTAGTCATGCCTCTATTATAGCCGCCTGGTGCAGGCGAGGGCAAGGGGGCGTGCAAGAAGCGTGCTTGACAGCAGGCCGGGAGCGGCTTATAATTGACAGCAGGCTTTACCGCACAAATCACCACACGGTATTTTATCCGCGTCCGAAGGACGTTTCCCAGCCGGGGCGTTTACCGCCCCGGCTTTTATGGCTCTACAAAAGACCCTATGACTTTCCCAAAAACACTCCCCACACTGCTGGCCCTGCTCGCCTTGACCGCGCCCGCGCTGGCCCCTACCGCCTCGGCGCAGACCCCCGCCGTCTACGCGAACCCGAACGCGCCGCTGGAGGCGCGAGTCTCTGATCTGTTCGCCCGGCTGACCCCCGACGAGAAAATCACGCTGCTGGACGGCACCGGCTTCACCACCCGCCCCATTCCGCGTCTTGGCATTCCGCCGATGGCGATGGCCGATGCCGGGCAGGGAGTCCGGGGCGGCCTGGACAGCACACTCGGCCCCGCGACCCTGTTCCCGGCGGGCGTCACCATGGCCTCCACCTGGAACCCGGCGCTCATCAGTCAAGTGGGGCAGGCCATCGGCGAGGAGGCCCGCAACAAAGGCACAGGCGTACAGGTCATGCTTGGCCCCGCCGTCAACATCCACCGCTCGCCGCTTGGCGGGCGCAACGGCGAGTATTTCAGCGAGGACCCCTATCTGGCCGGGCAAATGGCCGTCGGCTACATTCAGGGGATGCAAAGCACGGGCGTTGCTTCGTGCATCAAGCACTTTGCGTTAAACAACCAGGAAACAGATCGTTTTACGGTGAATGTGCAGATCGGCGAGCGTGCCCTGCGCGAGATTTACCTGCCCGCGTTTGAAGCGGGCGTCACGGAAGGACACGCCTGGACCCTGATGTCGTCGTACAACAAAATCAACGGCCTTCATGCGTCAGCTAACCCCTACACGCTGACCGATGTGCTGAAACGCGGCTGGGGATGGGACGGCATGGTGATGTCGGACTGGGGCGGAGTTCATGCGACGGCGGCGACAGTGCAGGCCGGGAACGACCTGGAAATGCCTGGCCCGGCCTGGCTGGCCCCCAAAAACGTAGAGCGGGACCTGAAGCGCGGGCAGATCACGCAGGCGACGATTGATGAGAACGTCCATCGCATCCTGCGGGCGATATTCCGGGTCGGCCTGCTGAACGGGCCGCTGCCGTCCCCGGACCACGCACAGGTGGGCAGCGCGGCGCATCAAGAAGTCGCCTACACCGCCGCCACCGAAGGAATTGTGCTGCTCAAAAACAGCGCCAATCTGCTGCCTCTGAATGCCGCCAAGCTGCGCTCGGTGGCCGTCATCGGCCCCGCTGCTAAAGAGATGCAGTATGGCGCGGAAGGCAGCCCCGGCGTGACACCGACCGTCTCGGTCAGCCCACTCGACGGCCTCACCCGCCGTCTGGGGCCGTTCGTGACGGTGAACTATGCGCGGGGGCTGGCAAGCGGCGCTCCCGTCCCTGCCTCCGCCCTGCTGCCGCCCACCGGGGCCGGAACCGGCCTGCGGGCGGAGTATTTTAGCAACCGCAATTTGCAGGGCGCTCCTGTGCTGACCCGCACCGACGCGCAGATACAGGACGATTGGAGCAAGACTTCGCCGGACCCGAGCGTGCCGCGCACCGAGTTCAGCGTCCGCTGGACCGGGCGGCTGCTGGCCCCGAAGACGGGGACCTACGCGCTGACCCTGACCGCCGACGACGGCTGCCGCCTGTTTTTAGATGGGAAGCCGCTGGTTGACCGCTGGCTGGAAGGAGGGGCGACCGCGCAGACGGCGAGTGTCGCCCTGACGGCGGGGCAGACTTACGATTTGCGCGTGGAATACTTTCAGGGCGGCGGCGATGCCGTGGCCCGCCTGGACTGGACCCTGCCCGGTACGTCGAGCTATGCCGATGCCGTGGAAGCGGCCCGGAACTCTGATGTGGCGATTGTTTTGGTCAGCACCAAAGGGACCGAAAGCGAGGGGCAGGACCGGCCTTCCATGAACCTGCCTGGCGATCAGGACGCGCTGATTGAAGCCGTCGCCGCCACCAACCCGCGCACCATTGTCGTGCTGAACAACGGCACACCTGTCACCATGACAGCCTGGCTGAACCGCGTGCCCGCGCTCGTGGAAGCCTGGCTGCCCGGCGAGATGGGGGGCCGCGCTCTGGCCGCCGTTTTGTTTGGCGATGTGAACCCCTCCGGTAAGCTGCCCGACACGCTGGGAGCACGGCGCGAGGATTACCCCGATTTCGGCCACTACCCCGGTGTCAAGCGGCAGGTAGACTACGCCGAAGGCATTTATGTCGGCTACCGGGGCTTTGACAAGCACAAAATCACGCCCATGTTCCCCTTCGGCTACGGCCTATCGTACACGACGTTTTCTTACGGCAAGCCGCGTCTGTCTTCGGGGGCGCTGACGCCCACCGGCACGGTCACTGTGCGTGTTCCCGTCACCAACACCGGCAAGCGCGAGGGCGCGGAGGTGGTCGAGCTGTACGTTCACGACCCAAAGCCAAAAATCGACAAGCCGGTGCGAGAGCTGAAAGGCTTCGGCAAAGTCCGCCTGCGGCCCGGCGAGACAAAGACCGTGATGCTGACGCTGACCGGGCGTGATTTGGCCTATTTCGATGTCCCCAGCAAGCAGTGGAAGGCGGACGCGGGGACGTATGAGTTGCAGATCGGCGCGTCCTCCCGAGACATCCGCCGTCAGCTTGCCCTGCGGCTGACGAGCAACTACACCAAGGCCGTACCGCTGTCGGAAGATCAGGCACAGCAGCGCAAAACACACGCCGCGACCGAGACCGATCTCGCGCTGAACGAGCTTGTGACGGCGTCTTCCGTGCAGACAACCGGTGAGCTGGATGCCAAGTTCGCGGTAGACGGCGATGACGACACGCGCTGGGCCAGCCAGTTTTCCGACCCGCAGTGGATCGCCGTCGATTTAGGCAAGCCGACCGAAATCAGCCATGTCCGCTTGTCGTGGGAAGTTGCCTGCGCCTCGGTTTACAGCGTGCAGGTCAGCCCCGACGGCACAACTTGGACAGACGTGTACCACACCGATGACGGCGCGAGCGGGGTAGAAGACATCCACTTCAAGCCGACCACGACCCGGCACGTGCGCGTCTACGGGACCAAACGGGCGACCACATTCGGTTACTCGCTGTACAGCGTTGAGGTGTATCGGTAGGGGGTGAGATTGGCAGGGGGCGAGATAAGAAGGGCAGGAGCAAGCCCTGCCCCTACGTGTATTTGTCTGGCTCCCCCATTATTGGGGGCGGGCGGGCTGGCTGCTCTCCCGAACAATCAGCGGGGCGGGCAGATTGGCCGTCACGAGTGGAGACGCCGGGTCGGCCATACGGCGCAAGATCAGCTCCACCGCTTTTCTGCCGATCTCCTCATACGGCTGCGCCACCGTGGTCAATCTGATGCCGCCGGGCAGTGTCGGCACGATGTCGTCAAACCCCGTGACCGCCACATCCCCTGGCACGGACAAACCGAGACACTCTAGTTTTTCCGTCAGGTGCGCGGCGGAATAATCGTTGAACACTGCCGCCGCCGTCGGGCGCTCGGCGGCGGGCAGCCGAAAGATCGTCTCAATCACGCTCCACCGTTCCCCGGCGGCGTACTGCGGGATAATCAGTACCATGTCTTCCAGCCCGGCAGCGTCCATCGCATCGAGGTAGCCTTGCAGCCGTTCCTGCACCGCTCCAATCGGCTCGGTCTTGGTGACATAGGCAATCCGGCGGTGTCCCTGCGCGATCAGGTGCCGGATCGTGTCAGCCATTGCCTGATAGTTTTCAATGCCGACAAAATCCGTGTCCGCCGCACAGCGGCGGTCAATCGTGACAAACGGGACGACCTGCTGAATTTCTTCGATCAGCGCCCCGTTGCTGCGGTAGGCATACGGATAAAAGACCAGGCCACCAAACCCCTGCTCCGCGATGTAGCGCAGGCGTTCCGCTTCCTGCGCCGCATTTTCCTCGCTTGTGCCCAGCGTGCCGAGGTCCATGAAGACGCCGTGCCGACCGGCCTCGTCCAGCGCCTGGTTCATGCCCCAGAAAATGCGCTGCTGGGCGGTCTGGGTGCGTTCCATCTCACCGCTGCCGCGCCACATCACAAGGGCAACAAAATTGGAGTTGCTGGAAGGCGTCTGCGCTCTGGCAAACCCTCTGGCCTCGTCCTCGGCAGAGCCGACAATCGGGCGGCAGTGCGGGCGGCGGATGACCAGCCCGCTCCCGACCAGCCGGTCAATTGCCAGATGAACCGTGCGCCGGTCCACCCCGAACTCTTTAGCCAGGGTGCGCTCGGCAGGAAGCCAGTCCCCGGTGCTGTATCTTCCCGAGACAATCTGCTCACGCAGCACTTCGGCGACGGCATTTTCGGGACGCTTGGCGGACGGCGTCAGGGAAAGTGTTTCAGGGAGTGTCATTAATGCTATTATAGCACCTTTTTTGCTATCCTTGTTTCGGTATCCTTGTATCTCAGCCGTGCCTGCTTGGGCACGGCGGATTGACTTCCGGGACAGGCGAGGCCATTTTACGTTCCTTTGCTTTTTGGTATGAATATGGCGACTGTATAATTTACCATTATTTACCAAATGATTGACAAGTGGGTAATTTGTGGTAAAATGGTGTATCACGCGAACCGAACAATCTGCTTCTCAAAGAATGGAGAACTCTATCATGTCTCATGCCTCATCCACCAAGCCGCGCACCGGCTTTACGCTCATCGAGCTGCTCGTCGTCATCGCAATTATCGCAATCCTCGCTGCTATTCTCTTTCCGGTCTTCCAGAAGGTGCGCGAGAACGCCCGCCGCGCCTCCTGCCAGTCCAACGAAAAACAAATGGGACTTGCGATGACCCAGTACACGCAGGACGCCGACGAGAAGTTTCCCAAAAATGATACGGGTTACAACAATCGTGGGGCGGGGTTTGCGCTATACCTCTACCCGTATGTCAAGAGCAAAGCCGTGTTCGCCTGCCCCGACGACTCGACGCCGCCCAGCTACAACGGTGCCCCGGCGGGATACACCGTTACGTCCTACGGCTTCAATTCCGACATCGCCGACTTTGCCAACTCAAGCCTGTCCCAAATCAACGCCCCCGCCAACACGGTGATGATGTTTGAGATCACGAAAAAGACGATAGATATCGACTTGTCGATTAACAACAACGGTGGCTACCCGCAGGATGCCGGGGCGGCGGGCATCGGCTACGCCGGAGACGGACGCGCCAAATTTGCAGGCAGTGCCTGGCACTACGCGACCGGCTATCTGGGCGGCCAAAATCCAACGGCGACCCCCGGCGGCAACATCAGCGACTTTGACAACCAGCTTACCGGGCGGCACACGGACGGCTCCAACTTCCTGATGACCGACGGCCATGTGAAGTGGCTGCGGCCCAATCAGGTCTCGCCCGGCCCAAGCGCCAAGCAGGCAGGAGACGCCCAGGCGGCCAACAGCATCTCTTACGGCAACGGCCCGGACAACTTCCCGTCAGCGGCAGGCACGGGTAACAGTGGCTATGTGACGACATTTAGCACGCTCTAGCACCACCCGCTCGCTTGAAAAACAGACACTTTGGGGGAAGCATCGACAACGTTGCTTTCCTCTTTTTGTGTTTTTCGCCCTCTTGAAAGTCTTATGAGCATATTTTTTCCGTTTCCGTGTCATTTAACCCGCTTCCGGTTATCCCTGCTGTGTCTGTTTTGCGTTCTGGGAACGCACACAGCCAGGGCGCAGGCGCTTCCGGCCCCCTGGCACAGCGCGGCGGTTGGCGACGCGGCTCCGGTCAGTGTTCAGGTGTCTGCCGACGGCACGTTTACGAGCGCCGCCGCCGGGCGAGATATTCAGGACACCGCCGACGGTTTTGGCTTTGTCTTTCAGTCCGTCGTCGGGGACGTGACTTTGACGGCCCGCATTGTGTCCGTTCCCAGCACGAACGAATGGGCCAAAGCGGGAATTATGATCCGTTCCAGTGCGGGCAGTACGCAAGTCGCGGACGCCAAAAATGTGTTTCTGGCCGTCACCTCGGCCCACGCCCTGACGTTTCAGCACCGGGACATTCCCGGCGCGGCCACGGCGTCGGTTCATCTTCCCGGAACCGCCCCGCTCTGGCTGCGGCTTGAGCGCCGTGGCTCTCAGGTGCTGGCGTTTACGTCCCCGGACGGCGCGGCGTGGTCCTTCGTCAGAGGCGCAAATGTTCCGCTGCCGTCTGCCGTGTCTGTCGGGCTGGCGTCTACCTCTCACCTGCCGGGAACGCCTGGCGAGGCGGTCTTTGTTCATGTGACCCTCAGCCATGCCCCGGCTGGCCCGCCGGTCACGGGACAGGTGATCTGCCACGGGGACAGCCTGACGGCAGGGTACAACGCCACCTCAGGTCTGCTGACCGCAACAGGCACGACCTATCCGGGCGTTCTGGCGCGAACGCTCGGGCCGGCCTGGCGCGTCGCCAATATCGGAACCGGCGGCTGGCCCCTCGGCGCATTGATCGGTGAGGCCCCGCAGAAAGTGGACCCGCTGTTTGACCCGTCCCTCCAAAAAAACGTGCTGATCGTCTTTGGCGGAACCAACGACCTCGGCGGCGGCCACCGCACCGCCAAGGCCGCCTACGCGGACCTGGTCACCTACTGCCAGGCCCGCCGCGCCGCGCACCCCTGGCAAATCCTCGTGGTCACGCCGCCCGTTGCCGCCTATCCCGGCGTTTACCCTGCCGACTTCGACGCGCAGATGGTGCGCTACGACGACCTCATCCGGCGCGGCTGGCGCGGGTTCGCCGACGGCATTGTGGACACCGGGGCGGACCCCCGGCTGGGAATGCCGGGCGCGGAGCGCAATCCGATCTATTTCAGCGACAAAGACTTCACGCACCTGACCGATGCGGGCTATGCCATTGTCGGCAAAGACGCCGCGCAGGCCGTGCGGACGCTGCCCGCGAAACGCGCCCCGGCTCCTCTTGAGGCTCCGCGCCTGGCGTTCCAGAACCGGGCAATTCAAGGCCGTCTGGGCACTGCCTATCAGGATGCCTTAACGAACCTGCTGCGAACCAATACTGTCCCGGACCTCCTTCATACTCACAACGGCTCCGGGCTGATGACCGGCGACCCCGCGCTGTATGTCCGCGCTGGCGGCGGCTACAATGAACCCTGGACCCGCGATGCGTCGCTTAATAGCTGGAACGCCGCCTCCCTGCTGGAGCCGTCCGTGGCCCGGAACACGCTCTGGGCGGTCTGCCAGAAGGGGCCGGACGGGACGCTGACGGTGCAGCAGGACAATCAGTGGTGGGACAAAGTTATCTGGCTCACCGGCGTCTGGAACCAGTACTGCATCACCGGCGACAAAAAGTTTTTGGCCCAGGCGTACCCCGTCGCGCAGGACGAGCTGGCGCGGATGCGGCGCGAGCATTACAATTCGCAGTACGGCCTCTTTGAAGGCCCGGCGTTCTTCACCGACGGCATCGCGGGCTACCCGGAACCCGAGTACGACCCGGCCAACAAAAGCAGCTTTGTCTTAGACCATCACTACACGTCTCAGCTCATGGTGCTGAGTACCAACTGCGTCTACTATAATGCCTACCGATCTGCCGCGCAGATGGCGGCGGCGCTGGGACGTCCGGCCCCGGAAGCGAGCGCCTACGCGCAGTCCGCCGCCGCCCTACGGACCGCGATTAACAAACATCTGTGGATGCCGTCGAAGTCCACCTACGGCTTTTTCGTGCCGGGCGCGGGGCCAAACGCAGGCAAACTGGACCCGACGCAGGAGGGCATTGGCCTGTCGTTTGCGATACTCTTCGGCGTCGCCTCGCCAACACAGGCCAAAGACCTCTTGAAAACTGTCCACCGGACGCCGCACGGGCTGACGACTTCCTGGCCCCATTTCGCCCGGTTCGACGACGCCCATCCGGGCCGCCACAACGTCGTCGTCTGGCCGCTCGTCAACGGGATGTTCGCCTGCGCCGCCGCGCAGGCAGGCCGCGCCGATTTGTTCCAGAGCGAAGCCGAAAACCTGGCAGGGCTGGAAGCGAGCAGCGACCACCACTCCTTTGAGATTTACAATGCCACCACCGGCGTTCCCGACGGTGGCTGGCAGAACGGCGGGCACTGGCCGTCGCAGCCGGACCAGACATGGTCGGCAACGGCGTACCTGCGAATGCTATATTCCGGCCTGTTCGGCCTGACCTTCACGCCCAACGCGCTGACGCTTTCCCCCACCCTGCCCGCATCGTGGGGGCCGGTGACGCTCACCAATCTTTTCTACCGAAAAGCCACGCTGACCATTGCCTTAACCGGCAGCGGCAGCCGCATCAAGCGTGTGCTGTACGACGGCAAGCCCGTCGCCCGCCCCGTCATCCCCGCCACCGCTACCGGGCCGCACCGCCTAGAGATTACGCTGGGGTAGGCAGAGCTAAATACAAGAGCGCCGGGGCGGATGCCCCGGCGCTCTTTTTCTACCGCTTACTTTGAATATTATCGGTGTTCTTTTTGCCGACTTTTTTGATCAGGCCGTTAGCTTCTTCATGCGTTCCGACCCAGAACCAGGTAATGTCTTCGCCGCTGCGAACGCCGAATGCCCGGTAATGATCTCCTGCACGGACTGACCAGATGCTGTTGTCTCGAACGATAGGCTTGAAATAGAAGCTCGTTCCAAATGGGTCATCTTTCCATCTCTTGTAGTAATCGTAGATGGTTCGTCGTGCCTCGCGGGGTAGCTTTGCAAGGCATTTGCGGAAATCAAGGTTGGTATGAGAATCCACAGTTAGAAAGAAACCTTCTTGGTGCGGCCTGCTTTCCGATCTGCCAGTGCTTTGTCTGCCATACTGCGGATTGTGTCTATGCTGTTAGCAATGGCACATTCCCAGAGCTGTTCATCCTGAGCATCAGCATCAGCTGGAGCAGGAGCCTCCGCGCTGGCAGCCTTGCTTCCACTGTGGTATGTGCGTGCGCCCCTATGCTGTGTGTTTGTTTCGGTTTGTACCAATCCCATGCCACTGTTCTCCTGTTTGCTGCTCGCTTACAGCATTGTACCATGTTTCCACGCTTCTCGCTCTTGACAACCCGCCCCCATTCCTCTATCATAAGTCCTATGACGACTGACACCATCTGCACCGCTGAATGGGCCGCGCTGGAAGGCCGACGCCCGCGCTCGGCGGGGAGCAATGCCCGGCTGGGGCCGCACGGCGACCGGGTGCGCGTGCCGCTGCTGCGGCTGACCACGCAGGGCGGTCTGTCTGGGTTTGGCTTCTCCTGGGCCGGGCAGGCACAGACGCAAACGTTGCTTGGACAGCGTGTTGAGGACTGTTTTGCTGACACCGGCGGCGTTCAGGAGACGTTTTTGCCGATGGAGTTTGCCCTCTGGGACCTCGCCGGGCAGGAGGCGAACCTGCCGGTGTATGCGCTGGCGGCGGCAGTCAACCACCGGCCTGTGCCCGCCGTGTGCTGCGTACCGTGCTACGATACGTCGCTGTATTTTGATGACCTGCATCTGACCGATGACGGCGAAGCGGCGGCACTCATGGCCTCCGAAGTGGCCGAAGGGCTGGCGCAGGGCCACCGGGCGTTTAAGATCAAAGTCGGGCGCGGCGCACGCTGGATGGCCCCCGAAGCCGGGACGCGGCGCGACATCGCCGTCATCCGGGCCGTCCGGGAGGCGACAGGGCCGGACGCCGCCTTGATGCTGGATGCCAACAACGGCTGGACGCTGAACACGGCCAAGCGCGTTCTGGGCGAAACGGCGGACGTGCGTATTCACTGGATGGAAGAGGCATTCCATGAAGATGACGTTCTGCTGCGCGATTTGAAGCAGTGGCTTCGTGCCGAGGGCATGGCGACACTGATTGCTGACGGCGAGGGCGACGCTTCCCGGCATTTGCTGGACTGGGCGCGGGCGGGATGGGTGGATGTGGTGCAGTATGACATCTTCGGCCACGGCCTGACGCGCTGGCTCCGAACAGGCCGCCAACTGGACTCGTTCGGAGTCCGCTCCGCGCCGCACCACTACGGCGGGCACTGGGGCAACTACGCCGCCTGTCACCTCGCGCCCGCGCTTGCGGGGTGGACACTGGCCGAATGGGACGAGGCCGAAACGCCCGGTTTGGACGGCTCCGGCTACACGGTAGCAGACGGCTCTGTTGCGGTCCCCGATGCCCCCAGCTTTGGCCTGTTTCTCGACGAAACACATTTTTCCCGTGCGGTTAGAGACGGCGGCTGGAAGGCTTCGGTGTGATTCCTTGTACGCGGCAGCGGACACTTGACACAACCCATGCCTTCTGCTATGCTTAGGTGAAGCGTTTAAATGGCCTTGCTATTCTCTGCACCTATTTTTCGCAAACGAAGAACTTTTGGAGACTGAATTCTATGACTTTTGCTTTTCGACCGACTGCCCGCATCGGCACACTGGCCGCGCTGGCGGCACTTATGGTTTGCCCGGCGGCCACGCCCGCCGCCCCCGGCACGCTGACCGTGCAGGTGAACAAGCCCGGCATCAAAATCAGCCCGATGTTCTACGGCATGATGACCGAGGAAATCAACCATGCGTTTGACGGCGGCCTGTATGCCGAGCTGATCCAGAATCGGGCTTTTTCAGACAATGATACCACACCCGCTCACTGGGCACTGGTGCAGGACGGCGGCGGCACGGGGACGATGACCCTGGACAACAACAGCCCTGTTCCTGGCACGACCCTGACCCGCTGCCTGCGCCTCGATGTTACCAAGGCCGGCACGCGGGTCGGCGTTGCCAATGACGGCTTCTGGGGTATCCCCGTCCGGCCCAATTCCCCCCTGCGCGTCTCATTCTGGGCCAAAGCTGCCCCCGGAACCGGCCCACTGACCGTGGATGTGGAAACCAGCAATGGCCGCTATGCCCAGGGACCGGCTAAAAGCGTGACGCTGACGCCCGCGTGGAAAAAGTACCAGTTCACGCTGGCGCAGGCATATGTCAAACCCGGCACAGACAACCGCTTTGTGCTAACCCTCCGCGCCCCCGGCACAGTCTGGCTGACGCAGGTGTCGGTCATGCCACCGACATTCAACAACCGGCCCAACGGCACGCGCCCGGACCTGATGCAGAAGATGGGGGCCATGCAGCCGTCGTTCCTGCGGATGCCAGGCGGCAACTACCTGGAAGGCATCACGCTGGCGGGCCGCTTCAACTGGAAAAACACCATCGGGCCGGTGGATGAGCGGCAGGGCAATCCGGGAACCTGGGGCTACCGGTCGTCGGACGGCTTCGGGCTGCTGGAAATGCTGGAATGGTGTCAGGATTTAAAGATGCAGCCGGTGCTGGCCGTCCATGCCGGGTTTGCCCTGAACCATGAACACGTTGTCGCCGGGCCGGGGCTGGCCCCCTATGTGCAGGACGCTTTAGACGAGATTGAATATGTCACCGGCGGACCAAACACGAAATGGGGCGCGGTGCGCGTGAGGGACGGCCATCCTGAACCGTTCCCGCTGACTTATGTGGAAATCGGCAACGAGGACTTTTTTGACAACTCCGGCTCCTATGATGGCCGCTACGCGCAGTTCTATGACGCCATCAAAGCCAAGTATCCAAAGCTGCAAATCATCGCTACGGCGGCGGTGAAAGGGCACGTCATGGACGTTCTCGATGACCATTACTACCGTTCGGCGGCGGAGATGGCGCGGGACTCCAGCCATTACGACAGCTACAGCCGTCAGGGGCCGAAAATCTTTGTGGGCGAATGGGCCTCCACTGAAGGCAGCCCAACTCCCACCTTGCAGGCGGCTCTCGGCGATGCCGCGTGGCTGACCGGCCTGGAGCGCAACTCCGACCTCGTGGTCATGGAAGCCTATGCGCCCCTCCTGGTCAATGTCAACCCCGGTGCGCGGCAATGGGACACGAACCTGATTGGTTATGATGCCCTGAGCAGCTTCGGCTCGCCGTCCTACTGGATGCAATCAATGTTTGCCCGCAACACCGGCACAGTCACTCTGCCGACCACGGTGGCCCTGGCTGATGCCCCGCCGGTCGTTGCCGCACCGCTGCCGAAGGGCAAAATCGGCGTGGCGACGTGGGCCACACAGGCCGAATTTAGGAATATCTCGGTGACGGAGGGCGGCAAAACGCTCTATACCAAAGACTTCGCCAGTGGCGACACTGACTGGACTCTGGGGCAAGGCCAGTGGCAGGTGGCGGACGGCGTCCTGCGGCAGACGAGCGACGCCATTGACTGCCGCGCCGAGGCAGGCGACCCGAACTGGACCAATTACACCTATCATCTTCAGGCCCGCAAGCTGAGCGGCGAAGAGGGCTTTTTGATCCAGTTTCATGTGCAGAATAACGCCACCCGCGTCTGGTGGAACGTTGGCGGCTGGGGCAATACGCGCTCGGCCCTGCAAACCTTCCACGACGGCGCGATGCGTGAAATAGGCACAACGCCCGTCACCGTCGTCACCGGCCGCTGGTACGATGTGCGTGTGGAAGTCCGGGGCCGCCGCATTCAGTGCTTCCTGGACGGCGCACTCGTGACAGACGTCACCGACACGCCGCCCCCGACGCCGTCGCCGGTCTACGCCGCCGCCAGCCGGGACACCAAAACGGGGGATGTGCTGCTAAAAACCGTCAACATGGGCGACGCGCCGCAGTCGTTGCGTGTCACTCTGGCCGGTCTGAACGGCCAGATTGCCGGGGGCACACAGGAAGTGCTTGCCGGTCAGCCGGGCGATGTGAACTCCCTGGATGCCCCGCGAAAAGTCGCCCCGGTCGCCCGCCCCTTCACGGGCAAGGGCACGTCGTTCGTGGCCGACTTCCCGGCGCACTCGGTCACAGTCTACCGGCTAAAGGTGAAGAAATAGCCCCTCCCGCTCGTTCCTCGCTCCCTCCCCTGTTGGGGGAGGGCAAATAATCGGAGAAGAAAGGCCCTCGTTTGCGTCCTCGTCTTTCCTAACCCTCCCCTAACAGGGGAGGGAGCGAGGAACGAGCGGGAGGGGTCTCCAACAACCGCCAATGAAACCTGCCCTCCTCTGCTTCTCGCTCGGCCTGTCGCTTCTGCTCGCCGCCCTTCGCTCGCCTGCACGGGCGGAGGTTACGCTGGGCGTCACCTCCCCCGCCGCCCGGTTCAGCCCCGCCACATGGGCGGGCGACACCGGGCGGGGCGGAAGCCTTTCGCGTACCTCCTGGAACAACGGCGCATGGTGCGAATGGCGCTGGGACACGCCTGCTGCCCGGCCAGTGGCGAGCCTTCAAATTACCAACCCCACACGCGGCAGCGCCGTGTCATACTTTTTAGACGGGGCGCTGACCGACAATGTCCCCGTTCCCGCCGCCGGTAGTATCGCCGTGGATGGGCTGACCGGTCCCGGTCCGCACACGCTGCGGGTGTATCTGCGGAACAGCCCGCAGGCAGACCGCTGGCACGGGGCCAATGCCTGCACCGTGACCGGCCTCACCGTAGATGACGGCGCGAAGCCGCTTCCTGCCCGGCCCCGGCAGCCCTGGGTGCTGATGGTCGGCGACAGCATCACCGAAGGCATTCAGGCCGACAATGGCCGCGACGACACGCTGAGCGATTATTCGTTTCTGGTCGGGGAAGGCCTGCAGGGCGCGGGCTATGACACCGCCGTGTCCGCCTGCGGGTACTCTGGCTGGCTCCGGCCCGGCGATGCCGGAGGGGATGTGCCGGGCTATTTTCTCCCGGACTCCGCCGCGCAGAGCCGCTGGAACTGGATTGATGCGAAAACGTCCCTGCTGGACACGCGGGGCCATCTGAGCGGCTGGGGCAGCGTCGGCGAGGAACCCGCCGCCATTCTGCTTAACTATGGGGTCAACGAGTGCCTCAGCCGCACCCCACCGGATGCCGTGACGGCGAGTGTGACGGGCGCTCTGACCGCCCTGCGCCGGGCCGCGCCCTCGGCGCGTCTGCTGCTTCTCATCCCGCCGGGGCTGGCCGACCCACGTACCTACCCGAACGGACCGGCTTACATCGCCGCGCTGAATGCCGGGTTCAGCGCCTACCATAACGCGCACCCCGCAGATACCAAAACCGAGCGCCTCAACTTCGGCCCCTCAGTCGCCCGCGCCTTGGGTTCGCCTGCCTACGGCGGCGGCGTCCACCCCCACGCGGCGGGCCATGCCTACTTCGCCCCCATTCTGCTCCGGGCCATCCTGGCCCGTCTCCCGGAGGCCCCGCGCTGATGAACTGGCCGATGAAACGAATGCTTCTTTTGTGCCTGCTGTGCGCTCTGGCGATTCAGCCGCTTCTGGCCGAGAGCCTGCCGGACGTTCAAGGCGACTCGCGGGCGGCGGCCTCGGAATGGAACGAGTTTTACCACTCGCCGCTGGGCACGTTGAAAGCGAAAGAAGGCTACCGAGTCTCCTTTGATTACACGGTGCAAGCCCGCGAGCCGAACGCGCAGTTCTATGTGCTGGCACGGCGCGGCGGCACAACCAATAGCCTGGGCTGGAAAGAGTGGACGGGGGACGCGGGCGCGTCGGGCCATATCGACACGCAGTTTGCCACCGGCGACGGCGACACCACGCTCATCCTGGGCGTCCAAAACAAAGGCGCGATCACGGTGACGCATCTGAGCATTATCGCCGACCCCGCCCTGCGGCCACCCGACTGGCCTGCGCCCGTGCGGACCTGGCATTCCCCCGGCAAGACCACGTACTATGCCGATTCTGTGCATGGCCGCGACACCGACGACGGCAAAAGCGCAAAGCATCCCTGGCACACACTGGACCGGATCAACGCGGGCGTGTTCGCACCGGGCGACACCCTGCTCCTGCGGGCAGGCAGCCAGTGGCGCGGCTTTCTAGCCCCCGGCGGCAGCGGCGCGGCGGGGGAGCCTATCACGATCAAGTCCTACGGAGCCGGGCCGAAGCCGTCACTCGATGCGGTGGGACGCTCTCTGGCGACCGTGTCCCTGCACAACGGCGAATACTGGGACATCGGGGGGCTGGACATCGCCAATCGTGCCCCGGCCCCGGTTCCGAATCTCTGCGGGGTGAAAGTGCGCGAAGACGATTTTGGCGTCGCGCACGGGATCACCCTGCACGAGTTGGACATCCATGATGTGCGCGGCAGCAATGTCAAAAGCGAGGGCGGCGGCAGCGGCATTGACTGTTCCAGCGGCGGCAAGCTCAAAACACGCTACGACGGGCTGACCATCGCAGGCTGCCGTCTGGCCCGCACCGACCGCAACGGCATCACGATGGGAGCCTATTACCCGCGCCCCGACTGGCCTCTGAGTACCCGCGTCGTCATTCGCGGCAACACACTCACGGACATCGGCGGCGACGGCATCGTACCGATAGGCTGTGACGGCTGCGTGATTGAGCACAACACCCTGCACGGCGGGCGGATGCGGGCCGACGACTACGCGGCGGGCATCTGGCCCTGGTCGTGCGACAACACGGTGGTGCAGTTTAACGAAGTCAGCGGTATGAAGGGGACCAAAGACGGGGAAGGCTATGATTCGGACTACAACTGCCGGAACACGCTGTTCCAGTACAATTTCAGCCACGACAACGACGGCGGCTTCCTGCTGATCTGCGATGACGGCGGCCAAAAGCCGCCCTGGAATATCGGCAACAGCGGAACCGTGATCCGCTACAACATCAGCATCAACGACGGCGAGCATACGTTTAATATCACCGGCCCCTGCTTGAATACACGTATTTACAACAACGTGTTCTTTCTGAGTGCAGGCAAAAACATCCCCTTTGTGGCGTCCGGTAACTGGGGCAATGCCTGGCCCGCCGACACGGAGTTTGTCAACAACATTTTCTATGTCGCGCCCGGCGGCAAAAGCCGCTTTGACTTAGGCGGCATGACCGGGGTGGTATTTGACCATAACGCTTTTCAGGGCGACATCACCGCCCGCCCTGCCGATGCCGCCGCGTTTTTGGCCGACCCAAAGCTAACAGCGCCCGGCAGCACGCGGGCCGCTGGCTACGCATTGGCCCCCGGTTCGCCCCTGCGCCGTGCGGGCCGGAATGTTCCCGCCTCCGGCGGGCGCGATTTCTGGGGCAATCCCGTTGCCTCGGGCAAGCCGCCTGATGTCGGCGCGGGGCGTCTTCCCTAAGCCCAGTCCTAAGTCCAGTACAGCACGCGCCCCTGCGGGAACCGCGCCTTGATTTCTGCCATGAAGAACGTCTTCAGCCGCTTCATCATGTCGGCGGGGTAGACGTACTTCACGCCGCCGAACTTGTTGCGCTTTTCGGCCCGCAGCTCCTCGTCCATCTCCAAAGTCGTCTTCGGATACCAGCCGGTCAGCACCTCTTTGGAGCCGGGCGTGAAGCGGTGTGTGATTAGCTCAAACGTGATGTCTTCGGCAAAGCCGACGGCGGCCTGCGCGTCGTCCAAAAGCTGACCATACTGCGCTTCCCAGTCATCCACCGGCATAATTGGCGCGATGACAAGGCCAATCGGATAACCTCCCCCACCCTCACGGCGGGGCAGAGCCAGGCGGCGCAGGGCATCGAGACGGGCGGCGACGGGGGCGACGCCGCCTTCCAGCCGCCGGGCCACGGCGTCGGCATTGACCGAGGCGCGGGGCCGCGTGTGGCCGTTGTGCGGCAGCTCTAAGAGAGGCTCCACGGCGTCAAACTTGGTCGTGTAGCGCAGGTAAGCGTTCTCGCGGGTCCCGAACCAGCGGATTGTCTCAGCCAAACTGCCCGTCAGATGCTCTAAACTCAGCGGATCGGTATAGCACGACGCTTCAAAGGTCGTCCCGGCGTCCTCATTGCGCCCCGCACCGGGCGTCTCGTAGTGCGCCAGGTTGTCTAGAATATGAGGCAGGTCAGCAAAAGCTCGGATGACCGGCGGCCCGGCGAGGCTTCCGGCGAGGTAGCAATACTGACAGTGCGCCGGGCAGCCTTCGGCCAGATGAAACTGCCAGTCGGCGCTCGGCGGAATGGGCTGCAGCTTGCGGGCGCTTGGCGCGGAGGCGACCACAGCCAGCGTCCGCTTGGCCTTGTTGTAGGTCGCCCGCTCATCCTCCCCGCGCAGGCCTGTAATGCGGTTGTGCTTCAAGACTTCGATGGGCACGCCCAGCGCTTCCACCCGCGCCTTGATCTGCCGCCCCCAGGGCTGCTCCAATGCGGCGGGCGTAAACTGCGCCTGCTGCGGCATCCACAGACGCGGCTTAGGGCGTATTGCGGGGGCGTCAGCAAGGGTATTTGAGGCGGTCAAAACGGGGAGTTCCAGGAGGGTAATGCTCATACTAATTAAACACCGGCGGGGGGTGCAGCGTGCCCGCAAAGAGGCCTATTACTAACTGCTCGCGCTCGAATACGCCCGCGTCGCCACGCGCCAGAACAGGACGCTTGCGCCGAAGAACGCGGCAGCCAGCAGGGGGCCGATGACGAGGGCGGGAAAGAGGGTGCGGCCCGTCAGGACCTGCACTGGAAGCGACGCCAGAAAGGCGAGCGGCAGGATATAAGTCAGGAAAAACTGCGCCCCCGGCCCGAAGGCGCGAAACACCGTAATCGGCGTCCGGGCCATTGAAAACACGGTGTCTAAAGCCACAAACAAATTATCCAGGCGCACCAGCCAGAACGACAGGGTCATCGTCAGCAGGCTGACCGCGTAGAAGATGACCACGCCGCACAGCAGCAGCAGAGTGTAGGCGGCAGCTTGGCCCAGCGTCGGCGGCGTCGGCAGCCGCCACAGGCCGTAACCCAAAAGGCCCGCCGCGCCCACCAGATGCCCAAGATTGTCCAGGGAGATAAAGCGCAGGGAGATGAAAAACTGCGAATTGACCGGGCGCAGGAGCGTGAAGTCCAGAGTCCCCAGCCGGATTTGGTTCGGCAGGTCCGACAGGTTTTGATAAAAGAGCGTGTCCGTGATGCCGCGCAGGACGGCATACGTCCCCACCAGGAGAAACATTTGCCCCTCGCTCCACCCGGCAACCGAGTGGGTGTTGAGGTAAATCAACTTGAGGAACAGCACCAGCGAGAGCAGCCAGCCCAGATTGGTGGCGACATTGGCAAAGAAGTTTGCACGAAACTCCACCGCCTGCCGCAGACAGTTGCGCCAGAAAGCGCAGTAAAGCCGAAAATAACGCCTCATACTGTTAAGAGCCTATCCTAATAGGCTATGGTAAACTGTTTGTATGAGCGAGAAATCCGCAAATGCCAGCGTTGATGCCAGACCTCCGGTGCGCCGGGACTGGCGTATCCCGGATGAACTCTGGGAACGAAT